>Ga0193954_1000791_pt1 | contig 17505 bp, 14 predicted proteins | sample BB_5_MG_FD_140340 | JGI IMG/M metagenome (GOLD analysis project Ga0193954, IMG submission 140340) | Microbial mat bacterial communities from the Broadkill River, Lewes, Delaware, United States - BB_5_MG | ecosystem: Environmental > Aquatic > Freshwater > River > Microbial mats | place: USA...
TGATTTATCTCTTGTCTTAATTCTTTTAGATCAAATACATTTGATATCGCTTCTTCTATATTATCTATTATATTATTCTTATCAAGCTTCTTTATTAACTCTTCTGACAATATTTAGCCTTTTAAAATTATTTTAGCTTTTTTATAATCTCTTTAAATAGTTATTATTTAAGTTTTATTAACTACAAAATAATATATAAAAGGATATTACTTTGGAATAAATAAACAAAGGAATAAACATAAGTTTATCCCTTTATAAAGTTGAAAATATTAAGCGTTTAATCCTACGCCCATTCTCCAATCATCTTCACCAGAAGTACTTGCTGCTTCATGTCTCCATGTAATTTTTCTGTATGCAAAAGATACTTTTTCTAATGGAGCAACTTGAGTTTTAGCTTGTCCCTCTTCATTATCCATAAAAGCATCAATATCAACAATAACTGCATCTTCTAATACAATTGAGAAATAGTGCTCAGGTTTACCAGCATAACTAGTTCTATACCATTTTAACTCTACTTGTGTTAATGTCTCACCTTTTGTAAGTGCATTATAAAGAAGAGGTGAACATTTATCAAAAATTTTTGATATAACTAATGGTTCATGAACTCTTTGTCCTGATGGTTGACCAGACTGAGGGTCTCTTGGAATATTAATATTATGAGAAAAACCTTTGATTAAAGCTTCATTTTCATGACCTTTTTGGTAAGAGTTCCCAACTGACTCTGGAGTAAACGTACCTTCAGTAATTAAACCTTGAGTACTTCCTTTAATTGAAATAAATATTGGATTATTCATCTTTTTTTTCCTTATATAAAATGTAGTAAGATTATACTAAAATATAATTTAATAATTATTAAATTTATAAAAAAAAATCTTATTTTTTAGTAATTTTCTTTTTTTTACATCAATATGTAAAGCATTTTTGAACCATTTTCTTAAAAAGAAAGGAATTTCAGATAAATTTCTCTTCTCAATAGGTAATTCAAACAATTCTTTAGAAGAACTTTCAAATAATGGTTTATTACAATATACTTCATACATAATAGCAGCTAAAGAAAAAATATCACTTGAAATTGTTGGTCTTGTATTATCATTTAATAGTTCTGGAGCACAATATTTGGGATTGAACGCTTTTACTTTATTGTATTCTAAAGAAAAATCTTTATTGTCATTTATATTTTGAGAAATACCAAAATCAAATATAATAGGTTCAAAATCATCATTTATAATTATATTAAGCGGTGAAATATCTGCATGAATAATATTTTTTGAGTGGATATATGATAAAGTATTAATTAAAGATTTAAAAATAGAATTTTTATCTTTTATGTTCATTGTAGCAATTGATGTTTCACTTAAAAGTTTACCATGAATTTTTTCAAGCACTAAATAAGGTATATTCTTTTTTTTATCAATTCCATAGTCTAAAACTTTTACTATAGTATCTAAGTTTAATTTTCTTAAAAAAGTATATTCAGAGTAAACAAAAGCAGCAATATCACTTTTAGTTAATAATTCTTTATTTGGAATTTTAATAACAAGATTTGAATCTATATCAAAGTATTCGCTATAAATATCTATTCCTTCATATACTATACTTAGTCCTCCACTAGCAATTTCTTCTATACAATAATATCGTTTATTCAAAAGTTTTGTTTTTTTTGAATCATCTTTTTTCAAAATACTTTTTTCAGAAAGTTCTTTGATTATATTCATTTTTGACTAACCAAAATTGCTGTAATATTATCATCCGCTGTAGAAGATAAAACATTAAACTTTAACTTATCCATTCCATTTTCTAAAGAGGCATCTTCCATTGAAGACTTAATTGTTAAGTTTGATATATTATCATAAAGTCCATCACTACATAATAGATATACATCTGAGGGATCAACAATAAATCTTGTAATTTCAATATTAAAATCAGCTGGTGCACAGATTGCAGAAGTTAATACTTTTCTGTATCCATAAAAGTCATCAATTTCTACTGAATGATCTTTTGTTACTGTACTTAAAACATCATTTCTTAGGTTATAACATCTACTATCTCCCGAATGTATGCAAACTCCTTTATCTCCTTCAATATATAGTAACATCAAAGTTGTACCAATTTTTATATTATCACCTAGTTTTTCAACTTTATTTTCTAAAAGAGAATGAATAATTTTTAATTGCTTACTCATTAAAGCTATTTTTTCTTCAAAACTACCTTTTAGTTCAAACTCTTCAAAAATATCTGTAATTAAGTGACTAGCGAAATTTCCTTCATCATGTCCACCCATTCCGTCACAAACTATCCATAAACCTTTTTCATCAGAAGTATAAAAAGAATCTTCATTAATTTTTCTTACATGTCCTGGATGTGTAAATGCAAAACTTTTAAACATTATAAACTCTTACTTAGATAAAAACTTGATAAGCTACTATGTGTATTTAGCATATTAACAATTTGTCCTTTGATTAAAAATGATCCGTTATAATCATTTTCAAAATATTTATAAATAGCTTCATTATTAGATTTTGAAGTAATTGAAAAATTATCTATTAATTTAAATAATGCCCAATCATTGTCGATATACTTCTCACTAACTAAGTTATTTGATAAATCAAATAACTTAAATTTGACTACATTATTTAAACTTTGTGGTGGCCATACTATTTTTTTATTAAGTATTGGACCATGCTCATAATAAATTGAATTATCATCATACATTAAATACATTGTTGCTAGATTACTACTTAAATCATAAGGCTTAATAGAAGCATCAAATCCTAAAGAACCATTATTTCTAAAGAAAGTTCTTCTAATATTATATGATTTAAGAAGTGCTTGAATAAGACTTTTTTCAATACTAATCAAACTCCCATCTAAATTCTTATAAGAATAAGTTAAATTACTTGCATTAATTGATAAAAATGTAGATAAATAATTTTTATAGAAATTATCAATTACTCCACCATTTTTAAAGAAATCACTAAAATCATCTAATTTTATATAATTGTTAGACTCATTCCTTTTAATAGGATATTTCCCTTCTAATCTTTGTGAATAAAATGAATAAACCTCTTCTAAATATTTTTTATTTAAATAAGATTTTGTATTAGAAAGTAAATATTTCCAGTTACTTTGTAATACCAAGCTATACCATTTCTTTACATATAAAGGCAAAGAATTTAATGGTGCAATTATTGATTCAGTTTTTCCACTTACTCTCTCTGATACTATTTTAAATGAATCATCTTCCGGAGTTATTGCCCCTTGAATTGAAGTCATAGTCTGATATGCATAGTTAATCTTACTATTAGCCTCTTTTAATAAGTTTGTTGTTTGGAAATTTTTATCCAATAAATCATTATATGGTTTAAAGAATTCTCTTAAATTTTTAATACTTCTATTATCTAATATTTTCTCGGTATTATTTAAAGCTTTTTTTGCAACAGCACTAGCAATTTGTCCTGTAGCTACTCTATCAACAACTGCATTTGCTACATCACTATTTGAATTCATTTGTAACTGTTCTGCTGGAGTATATAGTTCCGTATTATCTTTTAATTCTTTTAGTACTGCAATAATAGGTGAATCTGCTGAGCTTAATAAAGAAAGTTGATTATTTAAATCAATAATTCTATTATATGAACTAATACTTAATTTTGAAAGTGCACTATTCCAATAATTTTTATAATCTGAAAAATAAAATGATAATATTTTTTTATAGTATTCATTTATTTCTACTTCATTTAAATCAGTTCTTTCTCCAATTACCCAATTATTTAATAAAATTTGACTAGTTAGATTTCTTCCTTCTTTTATCATTACAGAATAACCTTTTTTAGTATAAAAACCAGGTATTACATAGTTTGTATTATTAAAAGTAGATACATTATTTCCTAATGCTTGTGCAAATGTAAAATCTTTTAAATTCATTTTTGATACTTTATTTTTAATACCTTTATATGCAAGTTGTTCTGAACCAAATTTAACTAATCTATTTCGAGCTTGTTTTAAGATACTAGCATCTATATCATAAGAGTTAAAACCTAATTTTAATAAATTATTCCAGTGGCTATTTAAATTAGCTTGTATCTTTGGCATATTTGGATATTTTTTATTCCAATAAATTGACATATATTCAACTAAGAAGTCAGCATCTCTTCTTTTTAAATTTTGTAACATAATATATGCTTTTGTATTATCCCAAGTCTTATCAAAATCTGATAGTTCTGATACAATGTTTCTTTCTATGTATTTAGCAACCCTTGGTACTAATAATTTAACTAAATCTGTATGGTATTGTCTTAAAAGTTTTTCTTTTCTACTATCAACTTTAAAAAATAGTAAATTCCAGAAATCATTAGATGTATTTACTTCGTTATACTTTTTTATATCCTCTAATTTATTTAGTATTTCTACAATACTTTCAAAATCATCAGATGGTAAAATTTTATTTTTGTTATCTAAATATATTTCATAGTTTTTTTCAAGTTTAGATAATAAATTATTATGATCTATGAAGTTTTTCACAATGAAGAAACTGAAAAATGCTACAAAAAATAAAGATATTCCATAAGTTATATATTGGTTTCTTTTTATTTTATTTTCATATTTCTCATCCATCTTTATTATGTCTGATTCTGGAAAGATAATATCAGTTAAAAGTTTTTTTATAAACAAACCTTTTGTATTATGTCTAGAGCTATTTAATTTATCTTGAGAAATTAGTGCATGAGGATTATCTTCTCCTGGAACACTAGTAAAATAAATACCTCTTAATAATAAGGGTTTTCTATATCTTGTTTGAGAGAAACACATATCTACAAATAAATTAACTTTTTCAAATAAGTTAGAGAAATTTTCACAAAAAGAAAATATTTTACCCCTATTTTGTTCTTCCCATTCAAAGTGAATTTTCTCTAAAATAGAACTGTTTAATCTTTTTAATAAATCTTCTAAATGAGGTTTTATAACATTAGTATCAATATTTTTATTTTCACTATCAAATGTAATACCAAGTATTTCATTTTTTTCTTCTTCTTTTAATGAAGCAAAATATTCATTAAATCCTTCTATTTTATCACTTTTTGTTATGATTAAATAAATAGGTACACTTGACATAAAAGCTACAGATAACTCATCAAATCTATCTCTTAAATCTCTTGCAAAAATCTCAAGCTCTTTTTCATTTTTATTAAAAATAGTGTCAATACTAATAGGTAATATAATACCATTAATAGGTCTTCTCCATCTTTTTTTAACAAAAATTTTTAGAAACTCTTTCCAAACTATAGTATCCTCTGGATTTTGTTTTTGTTCAACATAATTACCTGGAATATCAATAAAGACAGAATGCTCAGCAAAATACCATTGAAATGTATTTGTAGTTTGTTCTTCTATTACTTGTCTATTATCATAGTCAATATTTAAAGGAAAACTTAATCCTGATGATTCTAAAAGTGTAGTTTTACCTTCATTACTATTACCAAAAACTAAATACCAAGGAAGTTCATATTTTGCTTTTCTTCTACTTTTATATAAAGATGATTTTTTTATAATTTTAATTGCTTCATTAAATTTAGTTTTTAAATCTTTAATTTTTGAATTAATAACCTTTTCATACTCTTTTTTTAATTCAAATTGTTCTTTTTTTTCTTTTATTACATCTTGAGTTTCTTCTTTTTTTAATAAAAAACTTAATAAAACAATAATAATAGTTCCAAAAAATATACTAAATGCAATAAGTAATCTAAAATTCAAGTCTTTATATGATTCAAATAAATAAGGTGTAACAAAGATAATAAATAATGAACTTATAAAAGCAGTAAAAATTATCCAAAATGAAACTGTTTTAAATATGCTTTTTTTCATTTAATTTTGTCCTTCTAAACTATTTAATTCAGTTTTTTTATTGTCAACCATATCTATAAAATTATTATCATGTTCATTTAATGAAAATGTTAAAATTACATAAATGATAAAAACTAGAAGAAAAGTTCCTAATATTAAAATAGGATAAGATACTTTATTAAATAATTTAAATTTGTTTTTAGATGGTTGTTGATTTGTATAAAAAGGGAAAGGATCTCTTCCTTGAACAATTTTTATTTGTCTAAATAAACTATCCTTGATATTATTTAATTCTATTTGACCTCTATCTATTACTCTATATTTTCCCTCAAATCCTAAAGCTAAACATATATACATTAATTCTAATATATGAATATACTTTGCTGGCGTTTTTAAAAACTTATCTAGTAAATGAAAGAAGTTTTCTCCTCCATAAGTTTCTTTATGAAAAATTCTTAATAGACTGTTCTTTGACCAAGCACTATTTGAACCTAAAGTGCTATTATTCATAAATTCATCTACAAATGTACATAAAATATATCTAGTAACTAATATTTCCGTATTTTCAATATTAAGTTTTAATGCACTTTCATCAAACTGATTAATCTTAGAAATAAGATTATCTCTAACTTCATTATCATCTAAATCACTGTTATTTGAAGATATATCAAGTACATATTTAAATACATGCGACGAAGCACTTAAAAAAGGATTAAAACTAATTTCATAATCATTTAATTTTGTATAGGCATTATTTCTTTTAAATACACTACTTTGTTTATCAAAATTGTCATATGGATTCATATCCACTTTATTAAAATTAGTTAAGGTGTTATTATTTGAATTATTAGAAACTAAAATTGTTTTATTACTCATATTACTTCTTTTTAATCATTTTTAATTGCCCAAATAGAATAATCAATATTTGGAATATCACTTGATAAATAAAATGCGAAACCAGATGATTTTAATAGTATTTTTTTATTTTCTTCTGATAGTTCAATACTAAAATATAGATGGTTGACTTTATATGGAATTTCTTTTGGAGGAGAAGACAATGTTCTAATTTTAAATCCAACCAAATGATAATTTATTAAATTCTTAATCGTTTCAATAGTCCCTAGTTTAAGGCTTGATAACAATACTTCTTTGATTTTATTAGCTGGCATATCTGCTGATACTGAGAAAATAAAAGTTGAATTATTAATAATCGCTTTATCTTTAATTGGTGCAATATAAATACCATATTTTCTTTTTTCAACAGTTAATGCTATACTATTTTGTTCTAATACTCTAGATAACATTGTTTTTAGTTCATCTAAAACTTGAGTAAAACTAAAAAATTGTTCTAAGTGATTATATGTAATATGATCAATAATTCTTCTCTCTTTTTTCATAAATACAGCTAACTCAGATAATAAAGAAGTCAATTCTAAAAAAACTTCATCAGGATGTATTCTATCTTGTGTTAAATAGTAGTGAAGTCTACTTTCTGTTTTATTTAGTAATTGAAGCATTAAATAATTACCTAATTCTGTTGATTGAAGTCTTGAATCACTAATGTTTTCAGCAATTACACTGGCTCTATAAGAAACCATACTTAATAATTCTTTGATCTTAGAAATTAATTTTTCTGATTTGTTAAGATGTAAATATGTAGGAACAAAATTATCATCAAGAGAAACTATACCACTAGTAGAAATACTACCAATTTTAGCTATTTCAATTTTTATAAAACTATCATTTAATTCATCTTGGGTAATTAATTTAAAATTTTGTTGTGCCACTAAAATATCGGAACTACTTAATTCTCCTGCATTTGTATTTGGTACATTATTTGCAACTTTAGCAACATATCTTGTTAATAGCTTTTTTTGATCTTCAAAATGAATATTATCACTATCTTTAATAAATAAAGGTAATGCTAAATATATAATCTTATTACTATCTGTATTTTTAATATCAAGCGTTAATTGTAGATTATTAGTATTTATTTCAAAAAGTGTCCCATCTGGCATTATTCCAGAGGCATTCTTTATAGAAATTTTTCCTGCATTTAATAAGCTTTCATCAATAACTAAATTAAAAAGTCCCCAACTATTAGCTCTTGAATATAAACTTCTTGTCATTAGTTCATAATTATAGTATCTATCATTTTGCTGAAAATGTTGTGGTCTAATAAATAAACCTTCTCTCCAAACTACTTGATTGTGCATTATTCTACTCTTTCTATATTGTATTCGTGAATTTTTAATTCACTAAAGTTATATGAATCTTTTTCTAAATTAATTACATATTTCCATTTATTTTTATTCTGGATATTTCTAAATTGACCTATAACACCTAAAAACCTTGCATCGTCATTAAATACAATTTTATATGTTTGTTTTTGATGAGGGATAATTACATGCTTTACTTGTGAAATAAGGTCTCTATTTAAATTTTTTCCAGATTCTTCCATCAATGTCCAATAATCATATTTTATGAAATTTTCTGCCGATTCTAACTCATAAAAAGTTAACATTAAAGGAGAAGAAACATTGTTTACATCTGGATTTAAATCATTATCTGAGTTAACAACTAATTCTAAATGTGTAGGCTTTGAAGCACATGCAGTAAATGCACATGTTAGTATCCCAATTGATAAAATTTTTAATAATAATTTCATTTTATTCCTTTTATACTGAAGTCAATTTTATTGTATATAGTACATTTTTATATTCATTTGTAAAATCTTTTGATATTAAATTAATTCCAAAATCAGGATTTTCATTTAATTTTTTAAACATGTTAATATATGAATCCCACATCTGATATTTTTTTGGCATTAAACTATTTAATTCCCCTGTAGATTCAAAATGATGCTCCAAACTTTTTGGAGAAAATTTTGTTACAGCAATATTAATTAAGTTTTTACTTGATCTATGTAATGCAATATTATGAATATTTAATTCTTTAAATGATTTATTTACAGCTTCTGATAGTTTTATATTATTATTTGAAATTTCATTTAGTAAACTAATAGAGTGTTGTCCCATTCTAATTGGGTTATCATCATTTAAACTATTATCTTCTATCATCAAATCTTTTTTTATTTTATCTTTTGTGTCTAGTGAATTTTTTAATCCATCTAAAGAGTTGATTACAATATTAGCAATTTCTTCAAGTTTTCTATTTCTTTCTTCTTTACTTAAATTATTAAATTTTATACCAAGTTTTTTTTCTAATATTTCCAACGAATTATCATTTTGTACAAAGTCAAATTCTTCCTCTATAATTTCAGTTGAAATTACAGGTTCTACAATTTCTTTTGAAATTTGTACTTTTTCTTCCTTCTCCATAAATGTAGGAATATTAATATGTTCATGCTTTAACTGATTGGTAACTGAATTTAAATTATGAGTATTATCTATTTTGAATGGTTCTTTCTCAAAGTCGTATAAATCATCAAACTGATCTTCGATATTTTCATCTTTAAAGACATTCATAACATTATTATCATAGTCAACTTCATTTTCTTCTGTAATAAAAGAGTTATTCATTACTGAATCATCTTCTAATAAAAAATCGTCAGGTATTAGTTCATTTGAGATGTTTCTTGATATTTGTTGATTATTTGCAGATATATTATTTTGTGGTTTATAACTAACTATATCATTTTGACTATAATCATTATCCATAAATCTAGCTTGTATCTCATATTCACCAACAATAAAAATATCTGTAGAATTAATTTTAATTGAAATATTTTTAGGAATTTTTTTATAAGGATGTTTTAGAAAAGTTCCATTTGTACTAATATCTTTTATAAAATACATACCATCTTTATATTCAATTTCAATATGATTATTAGAAATATAGTTTTTAGAGTCTACTAATTGCCAATCACACTGTTCTGATCTACCTATAATTCCATTTGTTTTATTAAAATGAAAATTCCTTCTTGAAGGAAATTCTCTTCCGGTTTTTATAATATCAAATATTAATTTCATTTAATTCATTCTTTTAGATGATTCAATTTCTGGTTTAGCTTGATATAAAGGTTTATACTCTTCTTGAAAAGAAGCACAAGCATTGAAGAAAAAAACTATGATTAATAGACTTATAATAAATTTAATACTTTTCATATTTACTTCCTTTATTTATGTTCAATAATTATTTCATCGTGTTCATTGATTGAAACAAAAATAGATGAAATCTTTTTATTATCTAAACTAGCATTTAAAATATATTTTGATAGTTTTGGCATTAAATTACTGTTGATAATTAAATCAATATTTCTAGCACCAGTATCTACTGTATTACTTAAAGATACAATATAATCTATAAGATTATCTGCAACTTCTAAAATTATCTCTTTTTTCGCTAACTGTTTTTGAATAGTTTTTAATTTTAATTTTGAAATATCTTTTAATGCTTCATTTTTTAGATTAAAATATGGAATAACATTCATTCTTCCTAACAAAGCAGGCTGCAGATATGAAGATAATATTGGTGTAATTTCTTTAGTGATTTCATCCATTGTAATATTATTATTACTTGTACATAAATTTGTAATCTGTTCTGTAGCAAGGTTAGAAGTCATTATAATAACTGTATTTTTGAAATCAATTACCCTTCCCTCTCCATCATTTGCTATACCCTTATCAAAGATTTGATAAAAAAGATTCAATATGTCTGGATGAGCTTTTTCAATTTCATCTAATAATACAACAGAATATGGTTTTACTCTAACAGGATCTGTTAATTGTCCGCCTTCTCCATAACCTACATAACCTGGAGGTGATCCAATCAATCTAGATACTGTATGCTTTTCTTGGAATTCTGTCATATTAATAGTAGTAATAAATCGCTCTCCTCCATACATTAAATCAGCAATTGCTCTTGCTGTTTCAGTTTTTCCAACACCACTTGGACCTACTAATAAAAATACACCTGCTGGTGATTCTTCATTTTTAAGTCCAGATACAGAAATTTGTAAAAATGTATTTAAATAAGAAATTGGTTCATCTTGTCCAATTACTCTTTGTTTCATTTTTTCTTCAAGTTCCATTACTGTTTTAATTTGTTCTTGTACCATACTACCTAGGGGAATACCTGTCCAAGAAGAAATTACTTCAGCTACTTGATTTTTAGTTACATTTTTATAAATATAACTGCTTTCTTTTTGTAACTCTTTTAATTCTTCATTTAGTATTTTTAGTTCTTGCTCATTTTTTGCATTTTCAAGTTTAGATAATAATTCTTTTTGTTTATTCCAATTTGAATCTATTAAAGTTTTTTTATCTTCAAGTTCTTTTATCTCTTCTTCTAAAATTGAGATTTGATTATAATAGTCACCTACAAATTGTTTATTATCCCTATCTAAAGAGTTTATTTCTCTTTGTTTTTCTAAGATTTGAGTATTAATTTTTTGTAACTCATAAGGTATATTTGTTTTACTGATTTTAACATTAGCACAGGCAGTATCTAAAACATCGATTGCTTTATCTGGAAGTTGTCTTCCTGTGATATATCTAGCAGACAAAATTGCTGCTGCTTTTAAAGCTTCATCTTCGATATAAACATTATGAACTTCTTCATATTTTGAAGCAATACCTCTTAATATAGTGATAGCTTGATCAACTGAAGGTTCTAATAAATTGATTTTTTGGAATCTTCTTGATAATGCAGGATCTTTTTCAAAATATTTTCTATACTCTAACCATGTAGTAGCAGCAATGGTTCTTAATTCACCTCTTGCAAGTGCTGGTTTTAATAAGTTTGCAGCATCAGAGCCTCCTTCATTTCCACCAGCACCTATTAAAGTATGAGCTTCATCAATAAATAAAATTATGAATTGAGTACTAGCTTGAATCTCTTTTATAACAGCTTGTAATCTTCTTTCAAATTCACCTTTAACACTAGCACCAGCTTGTAATGCACCAATATCTAAAGATAAAATTTGAGCTTCATATAGTTCAATAGGAACCTCTTTTTGAATAATTTTAAGGGCTAAACCTTCTACAACAGCTGTTTTTCCAACTCCTGCTTCACCTACCATTATAGGGTTGTTTTTCCTTCTTCTTAATAAAATATCAACAGCTTGTTTTATTTCATCATCTCTACATAAAACTGGGTCAATTTTACCTTCTTGTGCCAAATCTGTTAAATTTGTAGTATATTTTTCTAATTCAGTAACATCTTTATTCAAAGCTTTATTTATAGATTTTTCAGAAGAAAGCTTACTTATTGCTTCTTCATTTAGTCCAATTATTAATTGTTTTACTTCTTCAAAATCAATTTTATTTAAAAATTTAAAATACGCAGTATTAGAGTATCTTATCGCGTTATCGAATAGAGATAAAATTAATGCTGATTCTGTAATTTCATGTAAAGATAATGAAATTTTTGATGTTAGATAAGAATCTTCTAACCACTGTACTAAAAGCTTTGAAAAAATTGGATTATTACTTTCTGTACTAGAGCTTTTTGCACTTGATTGTATTACATTAAAAATTTCTTGCGAATCTATTTTATAATGTTCTAATACTACTCTAAATACACTAGAATTGTTTTCAAGCATTGAATATAATAAATCTTCAATTATTATTTCACTTCCGCCTCTTTGAATACATCTTTGAGCTGATTGTTCTAAATACCTTTTTGTATTTATATCTAAAGAATTTATTAAATCTTTTAATTCCAATTTCATTACTAACCTTTTTGTGCTAAAATAATTTTTTCATCATAATCTGAAGTACCAATCCAACAATTAATACCTAAATATTTTTTATCTTCTTCGTTTAAAGAAAATGATGATTTTTCTTCTTTTTTAATATTTAAACATATCTCATGTTCTAAATGTTCATTTAAAACAAAAGAGATTAAATCCTTTACTTGCGTAGTTTTTTCACTTAATACGCTATATTCATATAAATCCTTAGCTTTTGCATTATTTAATAGAATTTGAAATTTAGTATTTTTACTAATTATAGATTCTCCTATTAAAAAATCAGAGCCTAGACTCATATTTGAATCTCCCAATAGTGAATTTTGCCAAGTTGGAATATCATATTTAGTTGGGATACATTCAATAATTTCAATGTCAGGATAATTTAAATAACGTTTTAAAATTGCTTTTAAAGTTCCTGAAGATTTTTGTTTCATACTTAATATTCCGATGTATGGAATAAGTTTTTGCAAATTTAAACTTGTAGTAGATTCAATATTTGAATATAAACCTAAAAAAGACAAAATATATTTAGAAAATCTATCACTTAAATCTTGTTTATATTGGATATAGTATCTATGCTTTTCCCAAATAGGATATATAAACCTTTGTAAATGATGATTAAATAGATTTAGAAAATCATATAAAATTCTATTTGAATCTAAACTTGATAATACCATTTCACTTAAATGACTTGGCATTGGAGAAGAACTACCAAAAATACCTAAGAAATTTAAAGTAATCTCAGCCTTTACTTTTTTATTTTCCTCTATAAAGTTAATTTTATCTATCTCTGATCTTTGAAAAGATAAGCTTGGATTAGATTTAAAAATTATTTTTTTATATAAATCATCAAATTTTTCATTTGGATAAAATTTTTTTAAATATATAGTTGTAATTCTTATTGCTTGTGGCAAATTAATTTGTTTAATAGTTTCATTAATTTTATTATTTATTATATTTAATTGCATTTATCTTTACTTTATCTATTAAATAAGATCTTTAGAACCCATTTTTGGACGCCAAACAAATAATTCTTCATTTTGAATATCAACTGATAACTTATGAAATGAATTAATATTGCTATATAATGCAAAAAATTCATTTAATACAGAACAGAATAAATAAGCTTCTCCTAAACAAGAAAATTTGCTAGGGTTTAGTTTTAATATAATATGCATACCTCGAATAGGTAGTCCTTTATCAATCATTTCACAAGTTTCATAATTAATACTTTCAATACCTTTTAACATCATAGAAGTTTTTTCTTTTTCTTTAATATCATATGCACCATAGAAATCATAAGTTTCTAAGATAGTTCTAAATGTTTTTATATTATTTAAAGATAAATAATTTAAAGACATATTAGAAATTATTCTCCATAAAAAATCTCCTCCAATTGGTGGTGGATAACTAAAAGTTGGAATAGTAATATTTTTAAAGTTTAAACTTGTTGTATTTGATAAAGCATTTGAAATACAAATATCCCCCAATAATAAAGAACTTGGAACATCTTTATTTGTACATAAAATTTTAACAGATACCGTACTATTTATACTTGATATTGTATCTTCTGTATCAAGAACACTAGAAAATCTTAGATAAGTATTTGTTCTCTCTCCATCATTTGAAAGTTTACTTCTAGATGAATAATATTCATTATCATCATCCAAATGTTCGAAAGACTCAAAAGGTAAATAGTTTTGGTATGTATTTTTTCTAGAGATCCAACCTCTTACTTGTTCTATAGAAAATACCTCGCTATGATTCTTATCTAAATCTGCAGGTAAAACTGGAAAATCTGTATATTCAAGATTTTTTCTAATAGGTACAGAATCAGTCTCAAATAAATTTACAATTGGAGAACAATATAATGAAAAATGCTCTTTTTGTGGCTGATTAGATTGGGACATTTTCTTCGAGAAATTAATTTTGATGGTAAAGTTTTTACTTTTTGATAAAATCTCATCATCTATATTTGAGATCTTATTTAAATTAAAAATATCAACAAATAAAAACTTGTCTTTAAAGCAAAAAAAGTCTTGTAAGAGCATATACCCATCAAAAATATTTAAGGGTTGTGGTGTTAAAGATTCAGAAAAATCAAATCCTACAGGTTTTATAGAGTCTTTATCTATAGTTATTTCAGATAGTTGATTTTTATTAGTATCATTAATATAAATTTCGATACTTTCTACATATCTTGTCAAAAACAAGTATAAATCTTGTGAAATAAATTTTGAACCGCTTAGATAAATTCTTAAGTTACCAAATACTAAATCTTCTAAAGTACCAGATGTACTCATTTTCATGTTTAATTCTAGAGTACTTTTTTTACCATGAATGTAGTAATTTAAATTATCTAAATTAAAGGGCATTACTAAAGTATCATATACAGTTTTAAATCTACATTGTATTGCATCAGCTTTTATTTTACTTAATACTTCAGTGTCTTTTTTTACATTTGTATTTTTAGTAGAGTTATTTACAGAATCAAATTGAATAATACTAAAAGAAGGAATTGGACGTGTATAGTTTGGCCAAAGTAACTCAACTAAAGTATGTGCAACTTCGGGTAGCTCTTGGTCTAATCTTTGTTGTAGTCTTCCTGTTAAAAAAGAAAAACCCTCTAACAATCTTTCTACATCAGGATCTTGTCCTTCTTTAGATAAATATGATGATAATCCAGGATTTTTCTTTGAAAATTCCGAACCATCTGTTCTTAAAGATATTAATTCTTTTTTATAATAATCGTTAAATACCATCTTTATATATTTTCACTTTTCCATTTTTTAATAAATCTGCTTTAAAATGTATCTTTCTACTTTTACCATCAACTATCAAATAACCTTCAATAACAATATTCATTTGGTTCATAGTTAACTTTTCCCTTGATACTGCTATTTTTGTTTTATATAGTCTTGGTTCATATTTTTTTATACTTAATTCACAAAAGTACTCTATTCTTTCAATAGAGTCTTTCATGCTTAAATTTATATTATTTAAATCAGGTCTTCCATAATCAGTTGCAATTTCACAACTTCCTGCATTTGTGGAAAAAATACGAGACAAATTATTAGCAACAGAAGCATATAATGCTTCTTCTCTTGTCTCATATTGTTTAAAATCAAAATCAGAATTTAATCTTTCAAATAAACTACCTTTAAATACTTTCATTATTCTTTATCAAGTTTTCCTACTAAAGATAACTCAAAACTTGCACCCATATATTTAAAGTGTGGTCTTAATGAAATTCTAACTCTATACCAACCTGGATCATTCTCTACATCTTCAACAACAATAGAAATATCTTTAAATGGTTTTTTACTTCTAATTTCAGCACTTGGGTTTTCTTGGTTTGCCACGTATTGTTTAGCCCATTTATTTAGTTCTCTTTCTAAATCAGCTCTTTCTCTCCACGAACCAATATGTTCTCTTTGAAGTACTTTGATATAGTGAGACATTCTAGTAATTGCAAATAAATAAGGTAGTTGTGTACCTAATTTATAATTTAATGCTGCTTCATTTCCTTCTGGAGTGTCAGGGAAAATTTTAGGAATTTGAGTAGAACTTGCAGCAAAAAATGCAGCTGAATTACTACTTTTTCTCATAATTAAAGGTATAAATCCTTGCTCTGATAATTCATATTCTCTTCTATCTGAAACTAATACTTCTGTTGGAATTTTCATTTCAATATCACCCATACTTTCGAAAGTATGAACAGGTAAGTCTTTTACTTCTCCACCTGATTTTGGACCAATAATATTAGTACACCATCTAAAATTAGCAAAACTATCTGTTAATTTACTACCGAATGCATATACAGTATTTCCCCATAAATAATTTTCATGGCTTTTAGATACATTTTCTTTATAAACAAAGTTAGAAATTGGATTATCTTCTGGATCATAAGGAGCTCTAAGTAAAAATCTAGGTAATGTCAATCCTACATATTTTGAGTCTTCATTTTCTCTAAAGCCTCTCCATGCAGCAAATTGTGGAGAATTCATTACATCTTCAATATCTTTTAAATCTGGAAGTCCTTCAAAACTATCTAAACCAAAAAATTTAGGTCCAGCAGAAGATATAAATGGAGCATGAGACATTGCTGCGATTGATGATACTTTATTTAAGAATTTCATATCAACATTAGATGGAGATAATTCATAATCAGCTAAAATAGTTCCAACAGGTGAACCACCAAATTGACCATAACCACTTGTATAAACATGCTTATAAAGACCAGATTGTGTGATATCTAAACTATCTTCAAAATCTTCAATTAACTCTTCTTTTGAAACATTTATAATTTCCATTTGGATATTTTGTCTAAAGTCAGTTCTTTCAACTAACATAGATAAACCTTTCCATTTAGACTCTAAAGATTGGAAGTCTTTATGGTGTAAAATCTCATCCATTTGTGCTGATATTTTTTCATCAATTTCTGCAATCATTTTATCAATGATTGATTTATTAACTTTTTCATCTTCATTATCAGATTTGATTAATTCTTCAATTAATGCACCAACACCAGATTTAACAACATTATATGTATCATCTTCATGTGTAAGTTTAGTTTGAGCTACAATATTATCTAATAATGATGTAGCTTCAGCTGCAGCTGTATTTTGAGCTAAGTTTTGTTCCATTGACATACAATTCCTTTTTTATTATTCTTTTGAGTTTAAGTTAAGTTCTGCCATTAACTTATCTCTTTCTTCTTTACTTGAAATAGCACTTTCAATTGCTTTTCTAAATGCCGGAACATTTCCTAATGGACCTTTTAATGCCATTAAAGATTGTCTTAGTTCCATCAAAACTTTCATTTCTGGTACATTTTCAACAATTTTTTCTGGTGAAAAATCTTTGATACTATTGATTTTTAAATCTACATTTAATGAAGAATTATCATCTTCAACTAATTTATTATCAACATTAAAAGATACAGATAA
>Ga0193954_1000792_pt1 | contig 17491 bp, 16 predicted proteins | sample BB_5_MG_FD_140340 | JGI IMG/M metagenome (GOLD analysis project Ga0193954, IMG submission 140340) | Microbial mat bacterial communities from the Broadkill River, Lewes, Delaware, United States - BB_5_MG | ecosystem: Environmental > Aquatic > Freshwater > River > Microbial mats | place: USA...
CAGATGACAATAAAAGAGGTGGAGATATAGACTTAGCTATTGATACAGATATATCAAGACAAGAGTTTAGAAAAAAGAAATCTTTATTTTTGGCACTATTAATAAGAATTGATTTTGATTATAAAATAGATGTGGTAAATTTTAATACAAAAGATGAGTTACTATTTCAAGAGATTCAACAAAATTATATCAAGATAAATGTTTAAATAGTAAAAAATATTAATACAAAAACCCAAACAATCATAAGTATTGTAGTCATCTGCTGTAAAATGACTTTAATAGCAAACATCAATTTTTATAAAAGTCATTTTATAGAGTATAATAAAAAAAGCTATATAAAAAGTTCTTCTAACATTTTAAGCCTTTATATGTTTCGTAATACAACTATATGATAAATATATATGTAATGCAATACATGTTATGTCTCTTCACTTTTATAGTGCATAAATAAAAAAGCCAGATAAATACTATTTATCCAGCTTTCATAATTAATATTTTAAATATATCTAAACCCTACGGTCGATAAACCCTAATATTAGTACAATTATGAGCGTCTCTTAAATACTGCGCGTGTAGTTGACTAAGTATCCCTTTATCACAATAAAATAGATACTCTTTGTTTTGTGGTAGTTTTATGAACTCTGATTTTAGTTGGTGAAACGGTATCTTTAGTGTTTCACATGGTGCTTCTATAGTAGCGTCTTCTTGTCTTATGTCTACTATTGTAAATTTACCACTTGATACGTCACTTACTGTTTCTATTTGTGCTATAGTGTCTATATCTTGGATGATCTCATCTACGTTGATAGTTACTGCATCTTCTACTGCTTTGTTAAGAACTTCGTAGTTGAATTTTTTTGATTCTTTTTCCATCTTTTTGTATGAACCATGTACTATTGGATTTTTTGATATTACACCACAATATTCTGGCATAGTTTCTGCGAATCTTCTTGTGCCAATTTGTGTTGCTATTTTTACAATTTCAGGTTTGTTCATTGTTGAAAGTGGACGAAGTACTAGTTTGTTTGTGCTTTGGTCTATAAGTGCTAAGTTTCTTAACGTTTGGCTTGATACTTGGGCTACGCTTTCTCCTGTAAGAATAGCGTCTATTTCCATATCGTCTGCTATTTTTTCACTTGCTCTTAGCATAAGTCTTTTTAGTGTTACACCCATGTATGATTCACTAGTTGATCTAAATATTTCAGTTACTACATCATCAAATGGTACAGAGATAAAAGATACTCTATGAGAAGAACCAAATTTATTCCATAGGTAGTATGCTACTTGTTTTACACCAATTTCGTGTGCAACGCCCCCAAGATTGAAAAATACGAAGTGAGTTTTGATACCACGTTTCATAGTCAGATATGATGCAACTGTAGAGTCAAATCCACCAGACATTAAAGATAAGATATCTCCTTGAGTTCCTATAGGAAAACCTGAAAGTCCTTCGTGTCTTTGTGTGATGATGTTTAGTTGGTTGTGTACAAGTTCAAGTTTGATAGTAACTTCTGGTGCGTGTAGGTCTACACCTTTTGTTTTGTTTCTAGCTAACATATGTCCACCAACTGTTTGTTCTATATTTGTTGATTTAAAATCATGTGAACCAGTTCTTTTTGCACGCACAACAAATGTTTTGTCTATGACTTTATGAGACATGATTTTGTTTACAGTTGTTTTGATCTCTTCAAGAGTTGTAACTTTGTCAAACTGTAAAGCTTCAAGTATGAACTCGATCCCTGGAGTTTGAGTTAGTATGATTCTTGATTCTGTTACTAAGTCAATAGGAGATACTACTTCTATTTTGTCTGAGAATTTTCTTATATTTATATCTTTTGATACTTTTCCTAAAAGAGTTACAAGATTGTTATAAAGTTGTCCTATCATCTGTTTTTTAGCAGATGGTCCTTTTATCATGATCTCTGGGAAAAATTTTACTATAAATTTCTGTGTTTTTATTTCTGGTGTTTCCATTTGGTTTAAAGCCTTGTTTTAATAATTCGCGATTATAGCATAAGGGTAATAAATTTAATTGAAATAGCTATTTTACTTTGTTTCTTTAGGATAAAACTATAGTTGTTCTGCTATTATTTTCTTTTGTTAAATAAAATATGTATTAGGAAAAGTGTTGTTATGCCAAAAGAACTAGATAATTTACCAAAACTATACTCTTCAAAATCACATAAGAATCTATTTTTAAAGGTTTTTATACCTTTTGTTATTGGATTGTTTGTGATACAAACTATATCATTATTATCTCTTGATGAAGTATATAAAAAGTATCAATCAAATAGAACCTCAGATATTATAAAACATATCAAAGTTACATATAACAATAAACTAAAAGCAAACAATGAACTTTATAAAGAGGTTGTTACAAATATTCAAAGTGATAAAAATATCGCTAAATATTTTCTAGAAAAAGATAGAGAAAAACTATATAACTACACAAAAGATATCTATGCGAGATTGCACAAAAATTTTAAAGTGACTCATTTTTATTTTCATGGTCTTGATAGAAAAGTATTTTTAAGAGTTCATAACTCCAAAAAACATTCAGATACTATCAATAGATTTACACTAAAAGAAGCACAAGAAACTTTGGAAAATTCATTTGGAGTAGAGTTTGGTATTGCTCATAATCTTACTAGTCGTTCAGTTTTTCCATATTATATAGATAATAAACTAGTTGGATATTTAGAGCTTGGGGAAGAGATAGATTATTTTACAGATTATTTTTCTAAAACATTTGGGGCAGAAGTTTTAGTTGTTATTAAAAATGAATTTATTGATATCAAAAATTTACGACTTACTAGTAAATTAGAAAAACTTGTAAGCACATATCCTAAAACTAAAAATTACTATATTATTAATTCTACCTTAGTTAATATAGATGAAAATTTAAAAAATCTAATCGATATAAAAACGATAAATCAAAGTGATAACTATATAGATATAGAAAATATAACTTATGAGTTAGAGAGTTTAGATATTCAAGATATAGAAAAAAGATTTGTTGGTAAGATTGTAGTTCTAATAGATACAAAAACTGATCAGATATCTTTAAAAAGTTTTAAATTTAATGTATCAATTTTTATCTCAGCTATATCATTTGCTATTATGTTGATATATTATATGCATCTTAGATATACAACAAAACAATTAAACAAATCAACATCCGAGATAATAAAATTGTCTATTACAGATCAGTTAACTAACCTTTACAATAGACGATATTTTAATGAGATGGTACCTATTGAACTTCAAAAAGCGATAGATAATAAAAAAGCGATATCATTTATGATGCTAGATATTGATAACTTTAAAAAATACAATGATAACTATGGGCATCTAAAAGGTGATGAGGTATTAGAAAAAGTATCATTATCTTTGAAAAAGACTTTGAAGAGATCAACAGATATGGTTTTTAGATTAGGTGGAGAAGAGTTTTGTGTTGTTATTATAGAAAATACAAAAGTGAATACGTCTTCAAAGGTTGCACAAGAGATCTTAAAATCTATCAATGACTTAAGTATAGAACATCTTCACAATCAACCACATAATATTATAACTGTTTCAATGGGTATATCTATAAAAAAAGCTGATGAGATACTAAGCTTAGATACCTTATATAAAAATGCTGATACAGCACTCTACGAATCAAAAAATAATGGCAAAAATAAATATTCAGTATACACTGCTTAAAACTTAAATATTTCTGATTGTTTAAAAACTATATAAAATTGTAACTGCAATGTAGCTTTTATTATAGTATACTACTTTATAAAATATAAATAAGGATAGATTATGGATAAATTAACAAAAATATTAGCAACAATTGGACCTGCAAGTGATTCTATAGAGACTATAGAGTCTTTGATAAAAGCTGGAGCAAATATGTTTCGATTGAATTTTTCTCACGGAACTCATGAATATCACAAAGAAACTATTACAAAAATACGAACAGCTATGAAAAATCTTGATACAGTAGTAGGAATACTTCAAGATATCTCTGGACCAAAAGTAAGAATAGGGATGCTTGAGCACTCTTTTGAACTAAACAAAGGTGATGAGATAAAGTTCTTAAAAGATGAGATTGTTGGTTCTAAAATAAGTGATGGTGTATATGAAGTATCTATTAACTACCCTGACTTGTTATCTAAAGTTCAAAAAGATGAGTATATATATTTATATGATGGAACAATCAGAGCTAAAGTTATAGAAACACAACCTTGTATAAAAGCCGTTATAGAAAATAGTGGAGTACTTAGTAGTAAAAAAGGTATCAACTTCCCAAATACTGTAATAGATATCAATGTTATAACAAAAAAAGATGAGGTAGATATCGATTGGGGTATTGAAAATGAGGTTGATTTTTTTGCTATTTCATTTGTTCAAAATGCACAAGATATGATAAATGCAAAAAAATTACTTAAAGGTTATGGTGGAAAGTTAATTGCTAAAATAGAAAAATTTGATGCTGTTGAAAATATTGATGGGATTTTAGAACATAGTGATGGTATCATGGTAGCACGTGGTGACTTAGGTATTGAAGTACCTTATTATGATGTACCAACTATTCAAAAAAAACTTATCAAAAAAGCAAATGAAGCATCAAAGCCAGTTATTACAGCTACTCAGATGCTTTTATCTATGACTACAAATGAAAGAGCGACAAGAGCAGAGATTTCAGATGTGGCAAATGCGGTTTTAGATGGAACTGATGCAGTTATGCTTAGTGAAGAAAGTGCAGTAGGAAACAATCCTGAAAATGCTGTAAAAACTATGAGTAATATTATCAAAAAAACAGAAGAGATGTATAACTATAAAAAACAATACAAGATGAACTATCTTGATACATTTGATGTGGTTCAAGCAACAGCAACTAAACTAGCTGATGATATAGAAGCGGTTGGGATATTATCATTGACAAGTTCAGGAAGTAGTACAATAAGAATGTCTAGATATAGACCAAAAACACCAATTTTGGCATTTGGACATAAAAGAAAAGTTTTACCAACTTTATGTTTGGCATGGGGAGTTACTCCTATTGGGAAAGTAAAAGAGGGTAGTACTGCTAAAATGTTTAAAAGAATGTTAAGAATTTTAGATGAAAGAGGAATCCTTGATAAGAAAGGACCATATATCACAACTATTGGTTACCCTGTAGGTCAAGCTGGAAATACAAATACGATTAAGATTTTAAATGAATCTGATATTGAGTTTTATTTAAATCACGGTGAATAGATAAGTAAAGAGAGGATATCTCCTCTCTTTTTATTTAGAATTTAAAATCTAGATGAATATCCATAAATTTAATTATTGCTTTTGTAAAAGAAGAAGCGCATTTTTGAATATTTTCTTTACTGTCTCTTATATTTTTATATGGAAATTCTATTTGGATACCACTGATGTTTCCACCCTCTAAAGAACCATATCTTATGGTATCATAAGCACCCTCAAAGTAGTTATCATCACTTGCATATGGAAGTTTTCTTGAAGGGATAGAATCATATCCCTCGTTGCACATTAAACTTCCTAAACTATATGAACCTTTTAATTGATCCAAAAAACATTCTTTTGAGAACTTTGAAAGCGTTTTGATACTTGTCTTTTCATGATAATCTACTAAATAACTATCATGAAGTTTTAAAATATCATTTTGCAAAAGATATCCAAATTCTAAATATCCTTTTGGATGAGATTGTCCGTGTATATCAATATATAGACCTTTTTCAAATTGTTCATCTATCTCTTTTTCACTTTGTTGTATGAGTGTATGAAATTGGTCATAAACAATTTTTGCATTTGTATCTTCATATGCTTCATCTCTTTGTCTATTTAAATCAACTTTTGTTCTTGATATATCCGCAATGATAGCATAAGGAGTTTTATTGGTTTGGATATAAAACTCCTCTAAAATTGCTTGTGTTAATTCTAGTGTAAAATCATCTTGATCAAATACACCAGATGTTCTATTTTCTATATTATTTGGTTTTTTTTCTCCACCATGTGGTGCACTAAATATTAATGGTATATCACCTTGATAAAACATAATATTATTTTTTGTAATTGATTGTATCAAATATATTTTCCTTACGGTTAAAATTTATCGGATTGTATCGAATTATATATTATTTTACTCTATATAGTCACCTGAGGGAACTCTATTGCTAAACTCTTTTTTTGATTCTTCTACTGTGTTGAGTACAAAAGTATTCTTAGCTATTTGTCTTTTTAAAATAATATCTAACATTAATGTTTCATTTGGATTTAAAAAATGTTCTATATTTATATCCTCACTTCTAAATTCTGCTGGTGAATAATGAGTAAAACCTACATCTGGACGAGCAACAATTCTAATACCAAATTTTTTATCTTTTATGTTTTTGATTTTATTGTGATTGATATAATATACAAGATTACTGCTGTTATCATTTTTTTGTCTATCCATAAAAAAACCTTTTGGTAATTTATTTGGTTCGTAATCTTTTCCAGCTAATAAAATCATATCATAATCATCAATTTTGTTTCCATAATTATCTTTTACATTCAAGACAAGCATGATGTATTTTTGTTTCTCTTTTTGTGCGATATTTGTTCTTTTGTTCATATCTTCTATAACATTGTTATATTCTGTTTTACTTTTTATTTGTAATGATTCTATAATTGAGTTAATAACTGGTTTTATTGCTCTATAACTTTTAATACTTTCCATGATTCCATACTTGTCACCTGAATGACTAGCATTTGTAATTACTTCAAAGGCACTATTTGGTGCACTTTTAATATCTCCTACTAATCTCATTGGGTAGGTATATGTTTTATGAGAATTAACCACTACATTTATTGGGTCTTCGTTACACTTTTGTTCTAATGTCAATATTTTATAGTTCATATTTGCGCTACATAGTCGTATAACACCATCGCTACCTTTTTCTACTAAATAATCATTTATAAAATCATAGAAGTGTTCATCTATTTTTTCTCCACTTAAAACAAAAGGGAAAAATGTATCTTTTTTGTATTCATAGTTTAACCATGAATCATTTAGCCTCCATTGTTCTGTACTTCCTAATTGAAGCCAATCGAGTACTTTTTCACCAACTTCAACGCCTTTAAACCATGATTTTATTCTATTTACTTTTTGTTTTCCCAATATTGCTAATGATGAACCATGATTAGCAGGTGCTAGCATAATGAGATGACTTAGAGGAGTACTTAACAAGTTGTTTTTAAAATATAGGTCCATCCACAATCTAATTACAGGCCCACCTGTAGAATGTGTAATACAAGCAAAGTGTTCATCTCCTAGTTTCTCTTTTCTAGCACTTTCAAATGCTCTAGCTATATCTTCAAGTGTGACTTCATCGTGAAAGCTGATATATTCTGAAAGATATATATTTTCTATTTGAAGATTCATCTCTTTTGGTGCATTATTTTGTAAAACTTGTGGTAATTCTCCATAAGTATTTATAGAAGTAACACTCCATCCATGTATAAATAATAGTTTCATATTATATTCCCTTTATTGTTTTGTGATATTCATTTGGTGTAATTCCAAATGTTTTTTTAAAATTCCTAGAAAAGTGACTTTGATCATAAAAACCAACTTCTTTAGCCACGTGTGCTAACTTTACATTATTTGATTTCTCTATAATATTTTTTGCTACGATAATCTTTTGATTTATTATAAAAGCATGAGGAGTGGTTGCAAAATCTTTTTTAAATACTCTTATTAAATGATTGTTGCTGCATCCAATATATATAGCTAAATCTTCGATTGTGATATGTTTTTTTATATTTTTCAAGATATATTTTTTGATATTATTTGAATATATAGTTTTAATATTTCACCCTTTTTTTGAACTTTATTACATATTTTATCTCAAAGGTGTCACAAGTAGTGTCACAGTTTTTGTTTTTTTGAGAATTTTAATAAATTTACAGTAAAATAGGATATGTTTAATATGAAAATAATACTTTTAACTATATTGAGTACTTTGATTTATGCAAATACTATGGATTTAGATAATGATGTGCAGTTTTATGATTTGTTACCATATTCTTCGATTTATATCGATAATAGTAAGAATTTAACTATAAAAGATATTAAAACAAAAAATAAAGAGTTTAAAAAAAATGATAAAAAACTTCTAGGATATGGATATAGTCCTGATTTTAATGTCTGGATAAAGTTTACACTAAAAAATAATACAAATAAAGATATAGAAAAAATCTTAGAATATGCAAATCCTCTGACTACGGATATATCGCTATTTGATATTTCCAAAAATAAAGAGATAAAAGAGGGCTTATTAAATATTGACCCTGATAGAAAAACATTGACTCCTATATTTAAATTAAAGATTAAACCATATGAGTCAAAAACTTATTATTTAAAAGTGACTTCGTATATTACAACATTGATAGTAAAACTTAATGTCTGGGATACTGTGGCTTTTTATGAAAAAGAGATACGTCATCAATTATTCTTAGCTTTATTTTTTGGATCGATGTTTATACTATTTATTTATAATTTATTTATATATTTTTTTACCAAAGATATAAGTTATTTGTATTATGTATTATATATATTTGGAATCACCCTCCATCACTCGATGTATGTTGGTTTGACTCACTTATATTTTATAAGCGATGATTGGATGATTTATTTTATAAAATACGCTTCTATTTTTGTAGCTTTTCCTGTTTTTGCACTAGCCCTTTTTACAAAATATTTTTTACATATTCAGCAATATCCTATCTTAAATAAAGCATTAAATATCTTTTTAATATTGATTCCTATCTCAACATTTGTATTTATCATGACAGATGATTTTGATAAATATCGAAATGTTCTGATTTTGTGTTTGTTTCTTTATCTTATTATTCTTACAGTATATAATGCTTTTAAAAGAAATCGTCAAGCATATTTTATTTTGGCGGGTTGGTTTATAATTTTTATAGCAATGTTTTTGATGCTTTTATCTAGTGGAGGTATTTTTAATATTTACAAATATTTTCCATATGTTGTTGAAACTTCACTTGTCTTAGAGGGGATTATATTTTCTATAGCTTTAGCAGATAGAATCAATGGTCTTCAAAATGAAAAGAATATAGCAAATGATAAACTAATAACCCAACAACAAAACGAAAAAGAAAGATTAAAAATAAGTGTATCTGAAAAAACAAAAGATTTAAAAATAGCCTTAGACGAAAAAGGTTTGTTACTGAAAGAACTAAATCATAGAGTTAAAAATAATATGCAAACAATAGTCTCTTTAATTAGACTGCAAAGTGATGAAGTTGAAGATGAAAAACTTCAAGATGTATTTGTAACAATTCAAAACAGAATTAATGCAATGAGTCATCTTCACGAGTTATTGTATAAGCAAGATAATGTATCCCATGTGAATGCTTATGAGTATTTTGATCTTGTAATAGAAGAATTGCAAGATAGTTATGACAATGATATTGACATAAGTTTTGATATACAAATTGATTTAAAAATGGAACAAGCCATATATTGTGGTTTAATCTTGAATGAACTAGTAACAAACTCTTTTAAATATGCTTTTCCAAATAAAGAGGGAAAAATTGATATTAGATTATTTCAAAAAGATAATAATATTAATCTATGTATTAATGATAATGGTATTGGATACGATAAAAATATACCATCAAACTCTTTAGGTTTGACTCTTGTTAATACTTTAGCCAAAAATCAACTCAAAGGAAATATTGATATAGATTCTTCTCATGGTGTAAAAGTTGAAATAATATGGAAAATATAGAATGATACATAACACGAAGATACTGATTGTTGAAGATGAGACAATAGTTGCTCTTGATATAAAAAGTGCTGTCAAAAAATTGGGTTATGAGGTTACTGATACTGTTACAAATCATGCTGATGCTATCAATAGTGTTCATAAAAATGAGCCTGATATAATACTCATGGATATACATTTAGAAAATAGTGAAGATGGAATCCAAACAACAAAAGATATTCAAAAGATTAAAAACATTCCTATTATATATTTGACAGCTTTTTCTGATGATGAGACAGTAAAACGAGCAATTGCTACAAATCCTATTGGATATTTGATTAAACCTTTTAAAAGAGAGGAGTTGAAGTCAACTATACTCTTATGTTTATATAAAATAACTCAACCTATACAAATAACAATAAACAAAAACTGTAAAGATATTGGCTTTGATTATTATTTTGATGTTGCTTATAAAACACTTTATTATAAAAGTAAACCTATAAAACTTAGTATGAAAGAGAAAATTCTTCTTGCAACATTGGTAGATGCAAAAGGAAATATTGTATCTTTTGAAAAACTAGAATATATACTTTGGTCTCAAGATACAGTTTCTCCTAGTGCTTTAAGAACATTGATTTATCGACTAAGAACAAAATTGGAATATAAATTAATAGAAACTATCCCAGCTTTTGGTTGTAAACTCACCCCTAATCATTAAATACCCAACAAATATTCAAATAACTTTTACTTATTTCATAAATACTACATAATATCTTCATGCTATCTTATTCTTTTCAATATTTAAACAATTCTTAACCTCAGATAACAAAAAGTGTGACGCTACCTATGACAGCGATTTAGTATCATTTTCTTAACCAAAAAAAAGGATAAGAAATGATTAACTTAAATAAAAATCACTCAATAAACACGTTACAAGAGATTGTTAGAAAAAATATGAACCAAAGATTGGATTATATGCCAGATAGTTTTAATAAAGAGCAACAATATGCCCTAGAATTATTCCAAAAAAGACTTTACTTAGAAGAGATCATTGAGGAAACAATATCCTTTAATAGAAATTTATCATGGGATGATATAAATAAAAGTTTAAAACTAACAACAAGTGCTGAAGAGCTTATAAAAGTATTTGAATTAAGAAGTGATGTTTACACAGAAATTGGATATCAAAATGAATTTCCAGATGTAATAGAGGGTTTAAACTTTGATATTTTTGATAAAAGTGCTGGAATTGTTTATTATCAAAATAATAAAGTAGTTACAGGTTCATGTCGCTTAATATTTGATTCAAAAAATAAACTACCATCAGAGGATAAGTATTCTTTCAATAACTTACGAGATGAATATGGAATATTAGGTGAAATATCTAGAAATGCAGTAAGAAATAATACAAAAAAAGGTCTAGGCTTAGAGTTTAAGTACCTGATGGCTGGTATGTATAATGTATTTATTAACAATAATATAGATTTAACATTGTCTGTAATGAAAAAAGAGCATTATAAATTATTTTCAAAATTTGGTGGAAATGATGTAGTGGATGAGCTATGCGACTATGGGGAACTAAAGCAAACTTCATTGATTATTTCTTGGGATCCATCTAAAGTATCAAATTTTTTTAAAAAGGTATTTCTAAAATAGTCAGTAAAATATCATTAAATTAGGATAACGTTTCAAAGGTAAACTATCTGTATCAAAAGATAAAAAAGTAACTATTCTAAAGCATTTTATAAGTTGTAATTGTTTAGAATAGTTGCAAGTGATATGTGGTTAATTTTTTTTTAAGTTATACCGGAAAATATTAGGAGAGAATATGCTAGAAATTAGATGGCACAGTCGTGCTGGTCAAGGTGCTGTTACAGGTGCTAAGGGTTTAGGTTCAGTAGTAGCTGAAACAGGTAAAGAGGTTCAAGCTTTTGCTTTTTATGGTTCTGCTAAAAGAGGTGCGTCAATGACTGCTTATAACAGAATTGATGACAAACAAATTTTAAATCATGAAAAATATATGCATCCTGATTTTGTATTTGTTATTGATCCAGGATTGGCTTTTACTGATGATATTACACAATATGGAAAAGATACAACAAAATATATTATTACTTCTCATTTAAGTAAAGAAGAATTAATATCTTTAATCCCTGCTGTTCAAGGTATTGAAGATAGAGTATTTGTAGTAGATTGTCTAAAAATTGCTCAAGAAACTATAGGTCGTCCAATCCCAAATACACCTGTTTTAGGTGCTTTTATGAAAATAAGTGGAATGTTTCCAATTGAAGATTTTAAAGAAGCAATGAAAAAAGTTCTTTATAAATTACCTCAAAAAATTATCGATGCGAATATGTTGGCTATCCAACGTGCATACGATGAAGTACAATAGGAGTTAAGATATGGCACAACATAATGAAGTAGCAACTAATTTATATAAAAATAAAGAGCAATTTGATAATTCAATTTGGGATCAAGGATGGGACGAGCTAGTTCCTGGAGCGGCGTGTTATTCTTTTGATGGTGATATTGAACATACAGTTGTAAATACACACCCAGAAAATAGAGATATTGCTGAAACAAACTCTATGAATAAATACGTTGGTGACTGGAGAGTTTTTAAGCCAGTATGGAATGTTGATATTTGTATTGACTGTCAAAATTGTTGGTTATATTGTCCAGATACATCTATTATCTCAAGAGATAAAGAGATGGTTGGAATTGATTATGATCACTGTAAAGGATGTGGAATTTGTTCTAGTGTTTGTCCTACAAATCCAAAATCATTAGTAATGTTTGATGAACATACTAAAAACGAAGATGCTCTAGCTGCATGGCCAGAGAAAAAAAAGAAAGGTGAATAACCAATGGCACAAAATAAGAAAATAATGGAATTAAATACTGTTGAAGTATGGGATGGTAATGCAAGTAATGCGCAAGCTTTAAGACAAGCTGGTGTTGATGTAGTTGCTGCATACCCTATTACACCTTCAACAGGTACAGTAGAAGGTTACGCAACTTTACACTCAAATGGATATGTAGATGGTGAAATCGTAATGGTTGAATCTGAACATGCGGCTATGTCTGGATGTATTGGAGCTGCTGCTGCTGGTGCAAGATCTGCAACTGCAACTGCTTCTCAAGGATTAGCACTTATGGTTGAGACACTATATCAAGCAAGTGGTATGAGAATGCCTATTGTTTTATGTCTTGTAAATAGAGCATTAGCTGCTCCTCTTAATGTAAATGGAGATCACTCTGATTTATATTTAACAGGACAAACAGGATGGATTTCAATTGATGCTTGTAATCCTCAAGAAGCTTATGATATGACTTTATGTGCATTTAAAATTGCAGAACATAAAGATGTACGACTTCCTGTTATATCAAATCAAGATGGATTTATGACATCTCATACAGCTCAAAATGTTATACCACTTTCTGATGAAGTTGCTGGTGATTTTGTTGGTGATTATTTAGAAGTTAACTCTTTATTAAACTTTGATAAGCCTGTAACTCATGGTGTACAAACAGAATCTGATTGGCACATGGAGCATAAAGCAAAACAAAATGATGCTATGATGAAATCTCCAAAAGTTATCGAAGAAGTTTTCTCAGAATTTGAAAAAATTTCTGGAAGAAAATATAACATGGTAGAGCAATATAAACTTGATGATGCTGATGTTGTAATCGTATGTCTTGGTACAACTTATGAAACTGCGCAAATTGCGTGTGATAATATGAGAGAGCAAGGTATAAAAGCTGGTATTCTTATGCCTAGAGTATTTAGACCAACAAGAGTAGATATGTTAGCTGATATGTTACAAAATGCAAAAGCTATCGTATGTATGGATAGAAGTGCACCAGGTGGTCAACTTGGTCAATTATTCCAAGATGTTTCATCTGCTATTATTAATAGTCCTGCACGTCCACTTATGAGTGATGTTATTTATGGACTTGGTGGTAGAGATATGACAGTTGTAGAACTTGAAGCTATTTATAAAAATGCTCAAGAAGAAGTAAATGCTGGTAAACTTAACGGAGCAATCCAAAGATGGGTTGGTGTAAGAGGTCCAGAACTTAAATATTATAATGTAGAAGGAAAGTAAGATGGGTTGTGATTTAATTGGTGGTGGATGTTTACCACAAGGAAATAAAGAGATTAAAAACTTAAAAACTTTCTCTACAGCTGCTGAAAGATTTGAAGGTGCTCACGTACTTTGTCCAGGATGTGCTCACTCTATTATTGTAAGAGAAATTTTAAATGCTACAAATGATAACTTAGTTGTTGCTGCATCAACTGGTTGTCTAGAAGTTTGTACTGCGGTTTATCCTCATACTTCATGGGATTGTTCTTGGATTCATATTGGATTTGAAAATGGTTCAACTGCTGTTGCAGGTGCTGAAGCTGCAAATAAAGCTTTAAGAAACAAAGGTAGAATTTCTGCTGATACACCTGAGCCTAAGTTTGTTGCTTTTGGTGGAGATGGTGCAACTTATGATATCGGTTTCCAATGGATTTCTGGATGTTTTGAAAGAGGTCATAATATGATGTATGTTTGTTTAGACAATGAAGTTTATGCAAACACTGGTGGTCAAAGAAGTTCTTCTACACCTATTGGTGCAAGTGCGACAACTACACCTGCTGGTTCTACATCTTATGGTGAAAAGCAAAATAAAAAAGATATGTTATCTATTATGGCAGCACATGGGTCTCCTTATGTAGCTCAAGTTGCTCCAAATAAATGGAAAGATATGGTTAAAAAAATCCAAAGAGGATTTGATACTGAAGGTCCAGTATTTATAAATGCAATGTCTGCTTGTACTACTGAGTGGAAGTTCCCAATGCATCAAACAATTGAAGTGTCTGATATGGCTACTGATTCTTTAGTATTCCCACTTTACGAAGTGATTGATGGTACAGAATTAAATATTACATATAGACCAAAAAATATTGTTGCTGTTAGAGATTATTTAGGTGTTCAACCAAGATTTAAACATCTGTTTAAACCAGAATATGAATACTTAATTGATGAGTGGCAAAAAAGAGTAGATGCTAAATGGGAGTATTTACAAAGAAAGGAAGAGGCAAGAGTGTAAACCTTCTTGCCGAATGCAAGAGTGTAAACCTTCTTGCCGAATGCAAGAGTGTAAACACTTTTGTAAATAGCAAGAGTATAACTTCTTTTGCTAGATTCTATTTAATTAAAAAACCTCTGCATTTGTGTAGAGGTTTTTTTATTTAAAACATATTAATTCATAATATTTTTATTTATTTAAGACATTTTTAAGACTAAAAAATCAAATATTAGATATAATTTTAAATTATAATAATTGAATAAGGTTAGTTTTGGCAAAAAATAAAATAAATCCAACAAACAATGAAAAAATTCTAGGTAAAGATGACTTTATCGTATCAAAAACAAATACTAAAGGTATCATAACATACTGCAATCAGATTTTTATGGAGATGGCTCAATATGATGAAAAAGAATTAGTTGGTGTTAACCATAACCTTATTAGACATCCAGATATGCCTCGTGTTGCTTTTAAACTTGCATGGGAGATTATACAAAGTGGAAATGAATTTTTTGGTTTTGTAAAAAATCTTCAGAAAAATGGTGGATTTTATTGGGTATTTACAAATATTACTCCTGATTATGATGAAAATGCTAATATAGTTGGATATACATCAGTACGAAGAAAACCTAATACCAATGCCATAAATACAATTATTCCTATTTATAAAAAACTTGTTGAATTAGAGCGTGGTGGAGACTTAAGAGCAAGTGAGGAGTTTTTGATGAATTTTTTGAAAGAAAATAATGTAACATATGATGAATTAATAATATCTCTTCAAGGAGAAAATTAATATGAAGTATTTTAGCACTTTAGATTCTGTAAAGAATTATATATTTACAATGTTATTATTTATTATTTTGTCTTTTAATATTTCTATAATATTTTTTGGTACAAGTATTGATGATTCTACAAGAATTATTTTGGCTACTATCTCATCAGTATTTTCTATAGTTATTGTAATTATAGGAATCAAAGCCGTTAATATAAATCTTAAACAGATAAAAGATATTCATAATGTAACAAATAGAGCAGCAAATGGTACTTTATTTGATCGAATTACAAATATAAATAAAGATACTCAAGTTGGTCAATTATCATGGAATATTAATGATGTGTTGGATCAAATGGAAATTTTTACAAGAGATTTGGACAACTCTTTAAAAATGATTTCAGAGGGTAAATCATATCGAAGAATGTATCCATCTGGCCTAAAAGGTGATTTTGTAAAGTATTCTAATAATATTAATATTGCACTTGAAAGAATTGCAACGGCTCAAAGTAAAGATGCGTTTATTCAAGATATGTTAAAAATTGTTGAAGAATATAAAAATAATAACTATACCCATATTATAGATACTACTGGTATGCAAGATGATATAATAGGGCTTGCAAATGGAATAAATCAACTTGGTAAGTCTCTAACTGATCTTAGTTTAGAAAACTTACATAATGGATTGGCTCTACAAAATGGGGCAAAAACACTTGCAAGTAATGTTCACATTATAAATAATTCAGCACAAGAACAAGCTGTATCTCTTGAGGAAACTTCATCTTCTCTTGGAAAAATTACAAGTAATATTAAACATAATAGTGAAAATACATTAAAAATGAAAGAGTATGCAAATGATGTAACGCAAAGTGCAACAAAAGGAAAAGCTTTAGCGAATAAAACTGCTAGCTCAATGGATGATATAAATGTACAAGTAAGTGCAATTAATGATTCAATTACAGTTATCGATCAAATTTCATTTCAAACTAATATTTTATCTCTAAATGCAGCAGTAGAAGCCGCAACTGCAGGAGAAGCAGGAAAGGGTTTTGCGGTTGTTGCTCAAGAAGTTCGTAATCTTGCATCAAGAAGTGCAGAAGCAGCCAATGAGATTAAATCTTTAGTTGAAAATGCTTCTTTAAAAGCAAATGAGGGTAAAAAAACAGCAGATGATATGATTCTTGGATATGAAGATTTAAGTAGTAGTATTGATAATACAATAGAGCTTATTGGTGAAGTTACAATAGCAAGTAAAGAGCAAGAAGTTGAAATAACTCAAATCAATGAATCTGTTATATCTTTAGATAAAAAAACACAAGATAATGTTTCTGTTGCAAATGAGACTAATATTATTGCAATACAATCAAATGATATTGCTCAAAAGATTGTTGAAGATGCAAAAAGTAAACAAGTAATTGGAAAAGACAATGTTCATATACGAACAAAATTAGTTGACTTAGATTATAATGGAAATGAAAGAAGAAAAGTTGAAAACAAAATTAGGCATCATGAACCTTTATAGCAAAAAAACAAAGATTTTGATTAGTAGTTGTTTATTTGGTCAAAATGTAAGGTATGATGGGATTACTAAGGGATTAGACAATAATCTATTGGAAAAATTAGCTAAGAAGTTTGAACTTATACCTTTTTGTCCTGAAGTTGAAAGTGGATTAAGTATTCCTAGAATTGCTTGTGAAATTGTATCTATCAAGCCCTTAAAAATAATAAATAAAATAGGTGAAGAAAAAACTAAAAATTTTATTGATGGAGCAAATCTTACATTAGAATTATGTCAAAAAGAAAATATTAAAATAGCATTATTAAAAGCTAATTCTCCATCATGTTCTAGTAAACAGATTTATGATGG
>Ga0193954_1000793_pt1 | contig 17469 bp, 16 predicted proteins | sample BB_5_MG_FD_140340 | JGI IMG/M metagenome (GOLD analysis project Ga0193954, IMG submission 140340) | Microbial mat bacterial communities from the Broadkill River, Lewes, Delaware, United States - BB_5_MG | ecosystem: Environmental > Aquatic > Freshwater > River > Microbial mats | place: USA...
ATTTCTGGGTATCTTTTTACTTTTATTTATATAGACTTTTATTGAAATACATACTTAGCTTAAATCTTATTTCATATCTTACTTTCAACTTATTTGCTCTTTTTATTTCTTAATTTGCTTATTGGAGTTTTCTTTATTATGCAGAGGTGTCTTTTTATTTTATGCTTTTATTTGAGTTTATTGTTTTTTTGTTAGTTTATTTCTTTTTTATTAAAAAAAGGTCAAGTCTTAGGTTGACCTTTTTATTTTTAATTTATAATTACTTTGATTCTAGTATTTCAATTGAAATGATTTTATCATTTTGTTCAATTGAATCTAGTACAGCAAAACTATCTGCATCTTCTGGTTCAATACCACCAAATACTGTGTGATGTCTATCTAAATGAGGAGTAGCATCAAAACAAATAAAGAATTGACTTCCCCCCGTATTTGGACCTGCATGTGCCATTGATAAACTACCTTGGTTATGAACTTGTTTATTCTTATCTACTTCACAAGGAATTGCCCAACCTGGACCACCTGTACCAGTTCCATTTGGGCAACCACCTTGTGCCATAAACCCAGGGATTACTCTATGAAAGTTAAGGTTATTATAAAAGTCATCATTTGCTAAAGTTGCAAAATTTGAAACTGTATTTGGAGTATCTTCATTAAATAATTTAGCAAAAATTACCCCTTTACTTGTTGTGATTTTTGCATATTGGAATTTTGCTAATTCATCTGCTGTATAGTCATATTTTTTTAATTCTTGTCCGAACATTATCTACCTTTATATTAATTTTTTGAAATTATATCGTTTTTAGGTGTAAGATAGTTTAATTTAATTAGATTTTGAACAATTTCTTTAAATACTGGAACAGCAGATGAGGAAGCGTATCTATAGTACCAATATTTTCCAGTAGAATTTGGATTCATTACTGTAACTCCAATTGTATAAGAATTTTCCCCATCATTAACAAAACCAAAAAATGATGAAATATATTTTTTTAGATATTTTCCACCACGTGCAATTTGAGCAGTTCCTGTTTTTCCACCAATTTCTAATCCATCAATTTGAGCTGCTTTTCCTGTACCTTCTTCAACCGTTTGTATTAAAAGTTGTTTCATTTTTTCTGCAGTTTCTTTAGATATTACTTTTTCTGGTTTATTATCATATGCTTTATATCTATTATCATCGTGAGATAAATGAGAAACAATTTTAGGTGTAGACATATATCCATCACTATTAAAAACTGTATATGCTTTCATCATTTGCATAAATGTTGATGTGATTCCTTGCCCGTATGAATCTGTAGCTTTAAAAATATTATCTTCTTCATCGCGATCACCTGCTGAATATTGTTTTATACTATGAATAACACCTTTTTTTTCGTAAGGCAAATCAATACCAGTTTTTCTTGCAAGTCCAAACCTTTTAAATCCTTCATAAAACTCTGGTCCTGATAGTCTTTGAGCTATTTTTAATGTACCGATATTTGATGAATAAATTACTACATCTTTTAGAGTTAAATAATGCTTCTTAAATCTATGATCATCACCAATTGTGTATCTACCTATTTTATATTTTCCTCTTGGAAACTCACCTTTACTATTTGCTTTTCCTTTTGTATTATAAGCAAAAAAGAGTTCATTTCTTTTAATTCTATTTTTATCCATAACAAGAGATATAGATAAAGGCTTAACTATTGATCCTGGTTCAAATTGATATTCAATAGCATTTACATTTAAAGATGGTATATCTTTTTGTTTTATTTTTTCAGGATTAAATCTATTTGAAGATGCTAATGTTAATACTTCACCTGTTTTACTATTCATTATAGAAACCATAATTTCATCTGCACTTAATTTCTTCTTATGTACATCAAGTGTTAATTCATTGTTTTTTTGAAGTTTTAATGGAATATTTAAATTTAAAGTTGCTCCGTCAATTCTTTTCCTAATTAATGAATTTTTATCAAAAGCTATGTAGGATAATACATCTCTATTACCCTGTAAAATTCCATCTTTAGATTCATTTAAAACTTTGTTATAACTTTTTTCTAGTCCCTTTATTCCTTTAACTTTTGTTGTGCCATTTTCACTTTCAAATTTAGATATATAACCTATAACAGGAGTTAAAGTATCTTCATAAGAAAACAATCTTTTTTCTCCACTTTCTTGAACACTTAGACCTCTAAGTATTTTTCCACCTTTGACTTTTCTTGATATAAATACATTTAATTGTCGTAATTTAAAAGCAAGTTCTTTTAAGTTCTTTGCAGTTCTTGAATCAATATTATAAGAAAGTACTAAGTTTCCTGGTCGGTTTTTCGTTTTTATTAGTTTTTCTTTTAATTTTTTATAAGGAATTTTGCTATAAATTGAAAAAAGTTGTAAAAATAGCTCTTTTTTATTTTCTGCTAAGTGTCTAGTATCAATAGATGCTTTATAAAGTTTTTTAGATGATGCAATTTTAAAATTGTCAGAACTAATAATATCACCCCGTACTGATAGTTCTTTTTTTTCACTTTGTAGTGTAGGCATATGTCTATATTCAGTTATAGTTCTGAATACAGAGATAATAAGTATTAATAAGAATAAGAAAATAATCATAAATAATATTGCTATTTTTTTAGTTTTATTAATTTTTTCGATTTTGTTTGAAGGCATATTTATCCATAATGTTATATAATAGAGTATGTATTCTAACAAAAATAAGATTAAATCAATAAAAAATAATTTAAATTGTCAACAAGCAGACTATCCTTTACTTATTCTAGTATCCTTGCTAATCTCTTTAAGTGTTGTATTCTCATACTCTTTGAGTATTTATACTGTCGAGTATTATGGATATAATCAATTTCATTTCTTTATTAGACAGACAATGGTTGCTGTAGTTGCAATAGGTATAATGTGGACTTTTTCATTAATTCATCCAGATAAATTAGTTGGAAAAGTTGGTATGACATTATTCTTATTATTCTTTTTTTTAATGGCATTAATGCCAGCACTTCCATCTTCTATGGTAACAGCATCAGGTGGTGCAAATAGATGGATAAGATTACCAGGATTCTCCCTCTCTCCTGTAGAGTTTTTTAAAATAGGTTTTATTTATTTTTTATCTTGGTCTTTTCACAGAAAAGTTATGGATCAACCTAAAAAGATTGGTTTAAAAAAAGAGTCAATTCTTCTTGCTCCATATTTTATTACTTTTTTTGCTGTAGTTTTTATTGTAGCTTTTTTACAAAAAGATTTAGGTCAAGTTGTACTTTTAGGAATTATTCTAGTTATATTATTAATTTTTGCAAATAGATCTTTTAAAATCTTTTTAGTTTTAGGGGCTGGTGCACTTTTAGGCTTAGGAGGATTAATTCTAGCAGCTCCTCATAGAATACAAAGAATATATTCATGGTGGGCAATGGTACAAGATGGAATTCTTTCTGTTCTTCCTTCTTGGGCAGAATCTTATTTACGTATTGATGAGTTACCTGAACCATATCAAGTATCACATTCCTTAAATGCAATGCATAATGGAAGTTTTTTAGGTCAAGGTATTTCAAATGGCGATATAAAAGTTGGTTTTCTCTCAGAAGTTCATACAGACTTTGTATTAGCTGGAATAACAGAAGAAATAGGGCTTTTAGGTTTAATGTGTATTGTTGGAATTATGTTTTCTATAATTTGGCGTATATTTAGAATTAGTAGAAGAGTTAAAAACCCTATTTATCATTTATTTACATTAGGTGTTGCTTTGATGATTATAATTGCATTTTTAATCAATTCTTATGGGATATCAGGAATGATACCAATTAAAGGTATTGCAGTACCTTTACTTTCATATGGTGGATCTTCAATGCTTTCAATGTCCATTGCAATAGGACTAGTATTATCTATTAGTCGAGTAGTAAGTGATGAAGAAATAAAAATAAAAGAAAAAAAGGTTTAATATGGATGGAAGTGTAGTAATTACAGGAGGTGGCACGGGTGGACATTTAAAAGTAGCTGATGCTTTTATTGAAGAGTTTTATAAAAGAGGTATTCCTGTTATTTTTATTGGTTCATCAAATGGTCAAGATAAACAATGGTTTGATAATGATAAAAGATTAAAAACTGCATATTTTCTTGATACAAAAGGTGTAGTAAATAAAAATGCTTTAGGAAAAGTTACATCTTTACTTAATATTATTTCTAAAACAAGTTATTGTTTAAGTCTTTTTACTAAATATAATGTAAAAACTGTAATTTCAGTAGGTGGATTTTCAGCAGCTGCCGCAACTTTTGCTTCAATTGTAAAACCAGCTTGTAAACTTTACATTCATGAACAAAATTCAGTAATGGGAACTTTAAATAAAGTTACTTCAAAATTTGCTACTGAAGTTTTTTCTTCTTTTGATAAAAAGTCTTTAATAAAAGATTATCCCGTATCTAAAGAATTTTTTGACTTAGGACGAATTAGAAAAAATGTAAATACAATTGCTTTTTTTGGTGGTTCGCAAGGTGCTTTAGTTATAAATAACTTTGCTTTAAAAGTAGCGGTTAAATTAAATAAAATGGGAATAAATATCATTCATCAAACAGGTAAAAATGATTATGAGAGAGTAAAAGAAGAGTATGAAAAATTAAATATAAAGGCAGATGTTTTTGATTTTTCTAAAGATATTCCAAGTAAAATGGAAAAAGCAGATTTTGCAGTTAGTCGTGCGGGAGCCTCAACTTTATGGGAACTTTGTGCAAACTGTTTACCTACTTTCTTTATTCCATATAAACATGCAGCAGGGGATCATCAGTATTATAATGCAAAAGATTTAAATGATAAGGGATTATGTTTTTTACAAAGAGAAGGTGAGTTAAAAGAAGAAGACTTTTTTAATGCAATAAATAGCGATATTCATACTATTAGTAAAAACTTAGCTTCTTCTATTAATTCAAATGCAGTAGCTTTAATATGTAATATTATTGTTCAAAATAATAAGAAGTAAAATACCAAATAATATTCTATAAATACCAAAGGCTACGAAAGTAAAGTTTTCAAGAAATTTTAAAAATAACTTGATTGCTAAAAAAGCTACAATAAATGATACAACAAAACCAACTGCAAGGTTTAGTATATTTGCATCATGAAGAAGCTCTTCGTGATGTTTTAATAAATCATAGGCAGTTGTAGCACACATAACAGGAAAAGCTAAAAGAAAAGAAAATTCAGCACTTGCTTTTCTATTTAATCCAACTAGCATAGCTCCTATAATACTTGACCCTGCTCTTGAAGTTCCTGGAATCAAGGCAAAAATTTGTGCAAAGCCAATCCAAGCTGCTTGTTTATATGTTACATCTTCTACATCTAAAGTGTGTGTTTCTTTCTCATTATAAAACTTTTCTACTATTAAAAATATAATACCACCTATAATAAACATATATGCAACTATTTCTATAGAGAACATTGCTTTTACATGGCTTGAAAATATAAATCCAATTATAGCAATAGGAAAGAATGCTATCATTACTTTTGTCCATAAGCTGATATGCGAAAGAGTAAACTTTGAAGGATAAGTTAAAATAACAGCTAAAATTGCTGCAAATTGTATAATTACTTCAAATGCTTTATTAACACTATTTTGTTCAATTCCTAGAAACTCACTTGCAACAATTAAATGTCCAGTTGAAGAAATAGGTAAAAACTCTGTAATTCCTTCTATAATTCCTAGAATTATAGTATCAAATATTGTCATTTATATTCCCTTTTGTTTTGTTAATTTAAAAAAAAGTTTTAAACTTCTTTTCTCTTTTATTCCTATTTTATAATCAATCTTTTTTAAATACTCTAAAATGTTTTTATTTGAGATTCCAGTTCTCTTTGAATATTGACTTAAAATATATGTTGGGATTTTTATGTGATTTTTATTGAAGTTTTTTATAATCTTTTCTAATTGTTTTTTATTTGATGAATAACATAAAACTGCAAAAACAAAAGGTAAATTATATTTATCATTCCAATATTGTGCTAAATCAATAAAATCTTTTTTTTCGTTATTATGATAATATTTTAGTGCTTTATCGCCTATTAAAACTTTTCCTTTTAAATCTAATACTTTTGCTAAAGCATTTGAAGTATCGCTTTGAAAGTCTTTTTCATCATTACCTGGAATTAATAGAACAGATAAAACATCTTTTTTAGCAATAATTCCTAAACTAAGTTTTTTTTCATTTCTTGAAGCAATAGAAGATATGAACGCAGAGTCTACTTCTCTTTTTTTAAATTTTTTATTTATTAAAGATGGATAAGATTTTTTATATTCAATTATTGATTTAGTTTGAGTAGATTTTATATTTTTTTTTATATAAATATGAAATGGTAATAAATTTATAAAATCTATTTTTGCAAATATCATAAAATGATGAGTCCTTTACCTTAAAATTCTTTTGGTATAATAATCAAAAAACAATAAATAAGGGGTTAAAGTGGTTGATGTAGAATTCCTAGGACCAATTAATAAAGAAGCAATGAAAGTTGATATTTCAAACCTTTCACAATTAAGTGAGATTTTAAAAAATGATGAGCAAGTTGCAACTTGGTTAGAAACATGTGCCGTTGCAATAAATGATACTTTAGTATCAAAAAAAGATATAGAACTTTCTCACGGAGATAAAATTTCATTATTACCTCCTGTATGTGGTGGATGATAAAGGTTGAATGTGGAAAATTTAGAATTATTCGAAGGTAGCTTAGCAGTTGAAAAAATAACAAATGCATGGTATGACAAATACAAAAACTCTAACTATGGTGCAATTATAACTTTTGTAGGGGTTGTACGTGATGAAAATAAAATTGATGGTTTGTCTTTTGATATATATGAGCCAATATTAAATAACTGGTTTAATTCATGGCAAGAGAAAGCTAAAGATTTAAACGCAATTGTATTAATGGCTCATAGTCGCGGTGATGTATTAAATCATGAAAGTTCATATATAGCTGCCGTTTGTTCTCCAAAAAGAAGAGTTGCACTAGAGTTAATTGATGAATTTGTTGAAGACTTCAAAGCTCAAGCTCCAATATGGAAATATGATATTATTAAGGGTCAAAGAATATATGCTGAAGATAGAAGTACTGCTATTAAAGGATCCGGCCTTTTATCATGACTTATAAAGTATTAGTTATAGATGATAGTCATTCAATAACACAGAGTTTAAAAAACTTAATTGAATCTAATATAGATATTAAAGTATATATTGCAAAAAGTAAAAAAGAGAGTGTTGAATTACTTTTAGAGCATAGAGGTAAATTTGATATTATCTTAGCAGACTTAGGTCTTCCTGATGCTCCTAATGGTGAAGTTGTTGATTTTATGATTAAGTTTTCAATCCCAATTATTGTTTTAACTGGTTCTGAACAAATTGATATAGAAAATAAGTTTAGAAATAAAAATATTGTTGATTATATACTAAAAGATGGAATTACAGCTTTACAATATGCTACAACAATAGTTAATAGAATAATTAAAAATAAACATATTAAAGTATTAGTTGTAGATGATTCTAAAATTTTCTTAAAACAAGCAAGTGATTTATTAAGTAGATATAAACTTATACCTCTTACTTCAACTAATGGTGTAGATGCTTTAAAAATCCTTGAAGAAAATAAAGATATAAAAATTGTTTTAACTGATTATTTAATGCCTATAATGGATGGAATTGAATTAACAAAAAAAATTAGAAGTAAATATTCAAAAGATGTATTATCAATTATTGTTACAACAATTGATTCAAATAAAAGAATTCCATCAAAATTCTTAAAATTAGGTGCTAATGATTTTTTGTATAAAGACTTTTCAAAAGAGGAGTTCTTTGTACGAATTAATTCTTCTTTGGAAGTATTAGAACTTTTTGATGATATGAAGAATAAAATTAATAAAGATTATATGACAGGCCTATATAATAGAAGATATTTTTTTGATTTTGGAAAAAAAATCTATAATAAAAATAAAAATTCAAATAAATCTATAGCAATTGCTATTATTGATATAGATAATTTTAAATTAATAAATGATACTTATGGACATAGTATTGGTGATTTTGCAATAAAAGAAGTTGCAAAAATACTAAATGAAAATATAATGTCCAGTACTCTTATTTCACGAATAGGTGGTGAAGAGTTTTGTTTATTATTTTATAATAGAGAAAAAGAAGAAATTGAAGTATTATTAGAAGATATCCGTAAAAAATTTGAAAATAATTTAATTGAAATAGATAATATAAAATTTAATTATACTGTTTCAATAGGTTGTAGTTTTGATTATGGAAAGAATATAGATGAGATGGTGCATTTTGCTGATGCTAGTTTATATGAAGCAAAAGAATCTGGAAAAAACAAAGTGAGATATAAATGAGAGTAGATTTACATAATCACACAACGTTGTGTAATCATGCAACTGGGATAAGTGAAGAGTATTTATTAAGGGCAATTGAATTAGGAATTGATATATATGGATTTTCAGATCACGCTCCAATGCCTTATGATCCAAAATATAGAATGGATATTTTACAAAAACCTTTATATGAAAAAGAAATATTAGACTTAAAAGAAAAATATAAAAATGATATTGAAGTTTTATTAGGCTATGAAGTTGATTACTTAGAAGGTTTTATATTAGATGAAATAATTAATGCAAAAGTTGACTATTTAATTGGGTCTGTGCATTTTTTGAAGAATAAACAAGATATGTGGGGCTTTGATAATCCAGAATTTATAGGTGTTTATAAATCAAAAGATATTGATACTATATGGAGTGAATATTTTGATGCTATTGAAGCAATGGCAAAAACTGGTTTATTTGATATAGTTGGGCATTTAGATTTAATAAAAGTATTTAAATTTTTACCTAAAAAAGATATAAGGGAATTAGCTAAAAAAGCACTAGTTGCAATTAAAAAATCTAATATGGTATTAGAAATTAATCCCGCAGGTTTAAGAAAACCAATCAAAGAAACTTATCCTTCAAGAACTCTTCTTGAATTAGCTTATGAATTAGATATTAATATTACATTTGGTTCAGATGCACATGCCGTGGAACAAGTAGGTTTTAAGTATGAAGAAGTGACTTCTTTAGCAAAAGAGATTGGATTTACTAAATGTATGACATTTAATAATAGAGATTCTAAATTAGTCAATTTCTAGATTTTGAGTATATTAGGAAAAAATATACTTTTTTTCCTTACTTGTATACTTTTTATACAGCTATTTTAGCTTAGTTTTTTTTAATTTTGATAGAATATTTCATATATAAATTTAAGGAGCTATACCAATGGGTAAATTTGTTAACAATACAGAAGAATTTTTTAAATATTGTGAAGAAAATGAAGTAAAGTTTGTAGATTTTAGATTTACAGATTTAAAAGGAATGTGGCATCATATTTCATATATGATGAGTGCAGTTACTGAAAGTCAATTAGAATTTGGTATGCCTTTTGATGGTTCATCAGTTGATGCATGGCAACCAATTAATAAGTCTGATATGATTTTAAAACCAGATGTAGGGACTTCTTTTTTAGATCCTTTTACAGCTGATTCTACAATTATCATGATTTGTGATGTTTATGACATCTATAAAGGTGAAATGTATGAAAAATGTCCAAGATCTATTGCTAAAAAAGCATTAACTCATTTAAGTGAATCTGGTGTTGGTGATGTTGCATATTTTGGACCTGAAAATGAATTCTTTATTTTTGATGATGTAAAAATTATTGATAATATTAATGAATCATATTACAAGGTTGATTCAGAAGAGGGTGAATGGTCATCTGCTACTGATTATGAAGGTGGAAATATGGGTCATAGACCTGGAACTAAAGGTGGTTATTTCCCAGCACAACCTACTGATTCAATGGTAGATTTAAGAGCTGAAATGATGTTAGTTCTTGAACAAGTTGGATTAGAAGTAGTTTTAGGACATCACGAAGTTGCTCAAGCACAAGGTGAAATTGGTATTGTATTTGGAGATTTAATTGAAGCTGCAGATAATGTACAAAAATATAAATATGTTTGTAAAATGGTTGCCCATTTAAATGGTAAATCTTGTACATTTATGCCTAAACCAATGTTTGGTGATAATGGTAATGGTATGCACGTTCACCAATCAATTTGGAAAGATGGTAGAAACTTATTCTATACTGAAGGTGAATATGGTAACCTTTCTGAAATGGCTAGACATTATGTTGGTGGAGTATTCAAACATGCACGTGCAGTTGCTGCATTTACAAACCCTGTTACAAACTCATACAAAAGATTAATTCCAGGATTTGAAGCACCTTCAATCTTAACTTACTCTTCTCAAAATAGATCTGCTTCTTGTAGAGTTCCTTATGGAGCTGGTGAAAAAGCAACTAGAGTTGAAATGAGATTCCCAGATTCTGCTGCTTGTCCTTATTTAGCATTTGCTGCTATGTTAATGGCTGGACTTGATGGAATTAAAAATAAATATGAACCAATTGGTCCAATGGATGAAGATTTATATGAAATGCCTTTAGCTGAAATTAGAGAAAGAGAAATTCCTCAAATGCCTCATACACTTAGAGGTTCTCTAGAAGCATTAATTAGAGATAATGATTTCTTACAACCAGTATTCACAAAAGATATGGTTGATACATACCAAGAGTATAAATTTGAAACTCAAGTTTCTCCTGACGAAGCTAGACCAACAGCATTCGAATTTAAAACAACTTATTCTTGTTAATAATACAAGAATAAGTTATAAAAAAAAGGTAAGTTCATTTGAACTTACCTTTTTTTATGTCTAGTCACATTTTTAATAGTTTATAAAAGAATAAAGATAAAGAAGTTTAAAACTCTATAACTTCTTCATCAGGATTTTCAGGTGGTATTTCTATTTCTATTTCAGGTAGTGGAGATGTTTCTGTGTAGTATTCAACTTTTCCATTAATTTTAGATGAATAAACTTTTGCAGGTTTTATAAAACTTCTAGGTATTTCAGGATGAGATTCTAAATAGTTTTTATTAAAATATGAAAATACAGGAGCTGCTATTTTTCCACCAGTTTCTGTTTTTCTCATTGGTTTATTATTATCATTACCAAACCAAACTATTGTTTGAATAGATGGTGAATATCCACAAAACCATGCATCTACATTATTATTTGTTGTACCTGTTTTTCCAGCTAGTGAAATTCCAGGTACTTTTGCTCTTCTAGCTGTTCCTCTATCTACTACATCTTTTAGAATTGATGTAATTAAAAAAGTTTGGTCTGGTGTATTTACTTCTTTTGTTTTTGGCTCAAAAGTTATTGTTTCACCTGCTTTATTTGTGATTTGTTCAATTATATATGGTTTTACTTGAGTTCCATTATTTGCAAATACACTATAGTATTCACTTAATTCAAGTAAAGTTACAGACATAGTTCCAAGAGTAATAGATAAATCAGCTGGTAAATCTTTAAAGCCATAAGATTCTAAACCTTTATACATTATATCAATACCTGTGTCTGTTACTAAGTTTATAGTAGATAGGTTTCTTGAAAATACTAATGATTCTCGTAAGTTTATAACACCTTTGAAATTCCCACCATAGTTTTTAGGTTGCCATTTCTTATTCTTTCCATCAACTTTATAATCATATGTTCTTGAAATATCAATTAATTGTGAAGCTGGATTTAATCCTTCATTTAAAGCTGTTTGATATAAAAATGGTTTTATAGCACTTCCTGGTTGTCTTTTTGATTGAACTGCTCTATTAAACATAGAAGTCTTATAATTGATTCCTCCAACAAGCGCTAATATTTTACCCGTACTACTTTCCATTGAAACAATAGCTCCATTTAGATTTTTAATATATGAATCATCATCTAAAGTTTTAGACTTTTTTCTAAAGTTTAAATCTCTTTTAACTGCTTCTTTGTGAGATAATCTTAAAGCTTTTCTTGCAATTTCTTGTGCTTCTAAATCAATAGTTAATTTAATTTTATATCCACCTGATTTAATATCAGGAATATCATCTTTTAATATTTTTAAAACATAATCAACTATATAAGGAGCTTTATTTTTAGTTAATGATTGTTTATAAATTTTTGGAACTTCTTTTATTGCACTTTCATATTGCTCTTTATTAATCCAACCAAGTGTATCTAATCTTGTAATTACCTGATTTGCTCGAGCTAATGAAATTTTTAAATTCTTTGTTGGTGCATAAAAACTAGGTGCTCTTGGAAGTCCAACTAAAATTGCCATTTCTTTTAATGATAATTCATACAAGTCTTTATTAAAATATCCTCGAGCTGCTGTTCTAATACCATAGTAACCATGTCCAAAATAAACATTATTTAGATATCTCTCTAAAATTTCTTCTTTTGTTAAAATAGTTTCTAATCTAATTGCAAGAAGTGCTTCTTTAATTTTTCTTATTAATTTTTTTTCACTTGATAAAACTAGCATTTTTATTAATTGTTGTGTTAATGTACTAGCTCCTTCAACAAAAGCACGTGCTTTTATATCTTTTATAATCGCACGAGAAATTGCATCTGGGTTTATTCCTATATGTTCAAAATATTGAGTATCTTCAATAGCAACTAATCCTTCAATAATTTTTGCAGGAATATCATCATATTTAACATATTCACGGTTTTCTCCTACAAAAGTATTTGCTATTAGTTCTCCATTTTTATCAAAAAATTGTGTACTTTGCTTAGGTGAGTAATTTATTACTTTATCAATGTCATGTTTTATTTCATCATATAATGTATATAGCCATCCTAAAACAGCTAATGATATAAGTAGAAAAAAACCAAAAATGTATTTAATCATATTATTTCCTAAAGTCTTTATTTTTAAATGTTGAGTTAATTAATGTTTTTGTATATTCTTGTTTGGGATTTGATAAAATATCATTAGCATATCCTTTTTCAATTACTACACCATCTTTTATTATAATTATATTTTTACATATATCTTTAACTGAGTCAATATCGTGAGTTACAAATAGAATTAAAATATTTAAATTTTCTATTAGTGAATTAATTAATTCAATTATATTATCTCTATTTTCAATATCTAAAGCAGTTGTTGGTTCATCAAGTAATAAAAACTTAATCTCTTTACTTAGTGCTATTGCAATAATTACTCTTTGAATTTGTCCTCCACTTAATTGACTTGGATATTTTTCTAAAACCCAAGTATTTAAATCGACAAGTTTTAATACTTCTTTTTTTTTCTCATTTGAACAGAAAAATTGTTTGTTGATTTTTGTCATAGGAGATAAAGAGGTAAATGGATTTTGTGGAATAAACCCAATCGAATTAAAATCTAATATAAAATTAGATTTTATATCTCTTTCACAATGAAGTGAATTTGGTAGTAAATTTAATAGAGCTTTTAGGGTTAGTGATTTTCCGCTACCACTTTGACCAATAAGAGCAGTGGCATTAGATATCTTAAAAGATATATTCACTAGCTCTTTTTCTTGGCTTTTTATAATTAGTTTTTGTATATCAATATTGAACATAAAAATTAACTTTTAATTAAAGTTTCATCCATTTCATCAGGAATATCTATATTCATAAGATTTAATACGGTTGGTGCAATATTATTTAAACTTCCAACTTTTACTTCTTTAACTTTTGGTGACATTATAAAACAATAAACGTCTCCGACTGTATGATTTGTTAAAGTATTACCATCTTCATCTCTCATTCTCTCACAATTTCCATGATCAGATGTTAATATTAGGTTATATCCATGTTCTTTAACTTTTTGAATAATTAATCCAAGTTCTTTATCAACAGCTTCTACAGCTTTTTTACTTGCATCAAAATCTCCAGTATGACCAACCATATCTCCATTTGCAAAGTTTACAACAATAAAGTCAGTTTGATTATCCATTGCATCTCTTACATTTTCTCCAACTTTTGGTGCTGACATTTCAGGCTGTAAGTCATAAGTAGATACATTTGGTGATGGAGTTAAAACTCTAGTTTCATTTAAAAAAGGTTCCTCTACCCCACCATTAAAGAAAAATGTAACATGCGCATATTTTTCAGTTTCAGCTGTATGAAGTTGGTTTAATCCTGCATTTGAAATTACTTCTGCTAAAGTATTTTTTGGACTTGTCTTTGGAAATAAAACTGGCAATGGCATGTTTTTGTCGTATTGTGTCATTGTTGCAATATTTAAAGATTTTGCAAACTTAGGAAAATGTGAAAAGTTTTTATCTGCAAATACTGAAGAAATTTCTCTCATTCTATCTGATCTAAAGTTACAAAAAATTATTGAATCATTTTCTTTTAATCCTGTGTATCCTTCAAAAGCAGTAGGAATAATAAATTCATCATATATATCTTCTTTATATGAGTTTTCTACAAAGTCAAGAGCAGATAAAGAAGTTTTAGGATGAGCTAGTACAATTGCATCATGACCTTTTTGAATCCTATCCCATCTATTGTCTCTATCCATTGTATAGTATCTTCCAGAAATAGTAGCAATTTTAATATCATCATCACAGATGTCTACAATTTGTTTGATATATATACTTGCACTATCAGGTGCTACATCTCTTCCATCTGTAATCATATGAATAAAAACTTTTTTATTCTTTTCTTTTGCTATTTTTGCCATTGCAATAATATGGTCTATATGAGAATGAACTCCTCCATCACTTAATAAGCCAACTAAATGAATAGTACTTGATTTTTCCATACAATCTTTAAATACATTATTCTCTTTTAAAGTATCTTCTTCAATAGCTATATTAATTTTTACTAAATCTTGATATAAAACTCTTCCTGATCCAATAGTCATATGTCCTACTTCTGAATTTCCCATTTGTCCATCAGGTAAACCAACATATTTCCCATATGTATGTATAAGTGAATATGGAGTATTTTTAAATAAATCGTCATAAGTAGGTGTTATTGCTTGAGAAAATGCATTAAAATCTGATGATTCGTTATGTCCAATACCATCAGTAATTACAAGAATAGTTTTGTTTGTCATTGTTTAAACCTTTTAAAAAGTATAATATAATATAATCGCTGCAATTATATCAAAATGAAGGTTTGAGTTTGTTTTACTGGTTTTATAGACATCTAGACATTAATATTTTTCAATATATTTCAGTGAGAGCTGGAATAAGTTTTATTATTGCGTTTTTTTTAACAATGTACTTGATGCCTAAGTTTATTAAATGGGCTAAATCCAAAGATGCATCTCAACCTATTTATGAACATGCACCTGATGGACACAAAGAAAAAGCTGGAACTCCTACTATGGGTGGAATGGTTTTTATTTTTGCAACAATAATAGCAACATTATTATCTGCAAAAATAAATAATTTTTATATTATTGGGGGACTTATAACTATTGGATTATTTTCCTTAATTGGAATTCAAGATGATTATTCAAAAATTGAGAAAAATGAGAATTCTGCAGGTCTAAGCGCAAGAGCTAAACTAGTATTACAATTTTTATGTGCAGCTATTGTGGCTGCTGTTTTATATTATTTTTCGCATACAAGTACTTTATATACACCTTTTTATAAATTGCCACTATTTGATATGGGAATATTTGCTATTTTATTTTGGATGTTAGTTATAGTTGCTGCATCTAATGCTGTTAATTTAACAGATGGATTAGATGGATTAGCAACAGTACCATCAATTATGGCTTTCTTTACACTATCTATTTTAGTGTATATAACAGGTCATGCAATATTTTCGTCATATCTTTTAGTTCCAAATATAAAATTAGCAGGTGAGTTAGCTGTAATGGGTGCAGCAATTGGTGGTTCTTTAATTGCTTTTCTTTGGTTTAATTCACATCCTGCGGAAGTATTTATGGGAGATTCTGGTTCCCTTCCTTTGGGAGCATTTATGGGATATATGGCAATTGTTTCTAAATCAGAGATATTATTAGCAATAATAGGTTTTATTTTTGTTTTAGAAACAGTCTCTGTAATCTTACAAGTAGGCTCTTATAAACTTAGAAAGAAAAGGGTGTTCTTAATGGCTCCTATACACCATCATTTTGAGCAAAAAGGCTGGAAAGAAAATAAAATCATTGTAAGGTTTTGGATTATTTCATTTATGACTAATTTACTTGCTTTAATGAGTTTAAAAATAAGATAAAGAGAATATATGAATTTTAATGAAGAAATAAGAGTTCTAGGAAAAGGATTAACGGCACAAGCTATTAAAGATAAATTTCCAAATGCAATAATGTACGATGATAAAGACTTTAAATTTTATGATAAAAGTTCAAATGTAAAAACAATTGTAAGTCCTGGAATCCCCCCATATAATGAGATGATTTTAAAAGCAAATAATTTGCAAAGTGATTATGATTTATTTGATGAAGTAATGCCTTTTTCAATTTGGATATCAGGAACGAATGGTAAAACTACAACAACACAAATGTGTCAACATATTTTGGCACCTTATAATTCTGTTTATGGTGGTAATATAGGCACTCCTCTTTCGCAACTTAGTACTGAAGCTTCCATATGGATTTTAGAAACATCTTCATTTACTTTACATTACACAAATATAGCGAAACCAAATTTGTATTTACTTCTTCCTATTTCAGAAGACCATATTACATGGCATGGCACGTTTAAAGAATATGAAGATGCAAAACTTAAACCATTGACTTTAATGAAAGAGGGTGAGATTGCAATAATTCCAGAAAAATATAAAGATTATAAATCGGATGCATCTAAGATTACATATAAAGACAGTGATGACTTATGCAAAAAATTTGAAATAGATAAAAGTAAATTAAAATTTAAAGAACCTTTTTTATTAGATGCACTTTTAGCCTTATGTAGTAAAAAGATTATATTTAATGAAATTGATTATGAAAGAATAAACACATTTACTATTGATGAACATAAAGTAGAAGAGTTTGTAGATAATAAAAATAGGATTTGGGTAAACGATTCAAAAGCTACAAATGTTGATGCTACAATTAATGCTTTAGTTCCATATAAAAATATGAATATACATATAATTTTAGGAGGAGATGATAAAGGTGCAAATTTAATTCCCTTATTTGAATATATAAAAAGTTTAAATATTAAAGTTTATGCAATTGGAACAAATAGTAAAAGAATAGAAAACAACTGTAATAAATATAATATGAAAGTAGAAAATTGTGAAACTTTAGAAAATGCAGTAAAAAAAATAAATAAAGATTTAGTAGAAAATAGTGTAGGAATCCTTTCTCCAGCGGCTTCTTCACTTGATCAATATAAATCTTATGCTCATAGAGGAAAAGAATTTAAAAGTTTAGTTAATAATTTAAGTAAACTTTAAACATTATATATGTATACTTCCACTCCAATTTAAGGAAGGCGCGATAGCTCAGTCGGTAGAGCAAAGGATTGAAAATCCTTGTGTCGACAGTTCGATTCTGTCTCGAGCCACCATTAAATTAGGCGCTGGTGTAGCTCAGCTTGGCTAGAGCAGCTGATTTGTAATCAGCAGGTCGGGGGTTCGAGTC
>Ga0193954_1000797_pt1 | contig 17426 bp, 16 predicted proteins | sample BB_5_MG_FD_140340 | JGI IMG/M metagenome (GOLD analysis project Ga0193954, IMG submission 140340) | Microbial mat bacterial communities from the Broadkill River, Lewes, Delaware, United States - BB_5_MG | ecosystem: Environmental > Aquatic > Freshwater > River > Microbial mats | place: USA...
CTCGCACGCGAGCTGCCCCACGGTTGTCTCGGTGGCTGGCGAAGGTGCAAATGGGGTTGCAGTGGCAGGGGCCATGACTGGGCGCGTGATCCCACTTCGCCGCCCGTCGACACCGAGCCAGCCGGTAAGCGATGCGGACCTGCTCGGGGCCTGTGCACACCGGGACCAAGGCGCCCTGGCGCAATTGTACGACCGTCACCATCTTCAGGTTTGGCGGTTCTTGGCTCGCCTGCTCGGCTCTGGCTGCCCCGAGGTAGACGATCTGGTGCAGAGCACCTTCGTTGAGGTTTGGCGCAGCGCGCCCCGGTTTCAGGGGCGGTCTCAAGTATGCAGTTGGATCTTGGGGATCAGCCACAACCTTGCCCGCCGCCACATGCGGGATGGTTCCCGCCGGCGCGTCGCGATGGCCGCGCTCAAGGATGTCACACCCCACGCGTTTGATCCCGAAGAGGCATGGCAAGATAAGTTGCTGCTGGAACGATTGGAGGACGCCTTGCAAACGCTGAGTCCCAAGCTCCGTTCGACCTTTGTGCTGTGTGACCTTGAGGGCATCAAGGGGGTGGAGGCGGCTGAGATCCTCAAGACACGCCCTGGCACCGTCTGGCGACGCCTGCATGAGGCGCGGGCCAAGCTGCGGGTCGCGCTGGGAGGGCATCGGTGATGAAACCCATTCAGGATCACGACCTGATTCAGGCGGCGCGAGCTCTGCCCGGCGTGCAGCCGAGCCCGGAGCGTGTCGCCGCGGTGCGCGAGCAGCTGCTGCAGGAGGCTGCGCGGACCCCACAGGCTGCGCCCCCGTTGAGCATTCCCCGCCTGTCATGGCCGGCCGCAGCGGTGATTATCGCCTCGGTCTTCGCAGCTACGGCCTGGTGGATGACGCGCCCCGGTGATGTGCCGACGCCCCCACGTTGGGCCTCCGTGGTGACCTCGGGGACCTCGACCTTCGACTACCTGCGGTCCTCGGAGGGCGGCAGGCAGTGGGTGCGGCTTCACGATGGGCGGATCCTACTCGATGTCATCGCCCTTGAGCGTCCGCGTCGCTTCATTATTGAGGCCGCTGGCGCTGAGATCGAAACGCAGGACAGCCTGCTTGAGGTGGATGTTCGCGAGGCGCAGTTGGCCGCGATACTTGTGCTTAGCGGGCGGGCGCAGCTGCGTCGGCCCGGCCACCCGGCGCTCAGCCTTGAGCCGGGGCAGAGATGGTCACAGGAGCCACCCGAACAAGAGCATGCGCCGCGGTCAACGAGTGCTGCAGTGAGTCCTGAGCCAAAGGAGGACTCATCGTCCTCGACGCACCGCACGACGAAGAGGCCTGTGCGCCCACCCGCGGTCAGGCGGTCCAGGGCGACGCCCAAGCCTGTCGTTGAGAGCAATGCTGCCGAAACAGACCCTCCCGCGGAGCGGGCCTTTCGTCGCGGCTGGGCCGCCTTGCGCGAGGGGCACTATGCACAGGCCGCGGAGGCCTTCACGGACGCATCTATGGAAGGATCTCCAGTACGTGAAGATGCGACCTACTGGCGGGCGGTGGCCTTGCTGAGAGCGGGCCAGGCGACCCAAGCGGAGGCTGCCTTTCACGCCTATCTTGAAGCCTACGCTCAGGGCGCCAGGTCCGATGAGGCGGCGCTGCTCCTAGGCCGGCTGCTGTGGGCGCGCGGGGATACGAAGGGCGCGCAACCTTGGTTGCTCAAGGCCAGCCGAAGCAAGGATGCGACGGTTCGGGACAGGGCCCAGGGCTTGTTGCAGGGCGCACCGGGCCGGCCTTGAGGCTCAGGGCCGGGTGCCGCTGAAGCCAGTGCGAAGCTCAATGCTGGCGCTGAGCGCGATCGCCTCAAGCTGAGCGTCTCCATTGGTATCACCTGCCCAAAGGCAGGCGCCCGCATAGGCCACCACGACCTCGCCGTCATCCATCGAGGTTGCGCGCCAGTCACCCGTCGCGGTGGCGCCGGTGGTGGTGAGGTCGGCTTTTGCGGCGGAGATCCCCAGCAGCCCGCAGTTGACCCCATTGCTCGCGATGCCCGCCCCCAGCAGCAGATCAAAGGCGGTGCCGGCCTCATTCACGACCCCAAAGTGGTCGGTATTTCGAACCGTCAGCGTGCCGTCGCAGACCTGGTCGCAATCTGGGTTGTCCGTCCCGGCCCCGCAGGTTGCTGGGTCGGCGTCCACCAGGGCCCCGTCGCAGGTCTGGCTCGGGATGCTGACGAAGAATCGGTGGGGGAAGGATGGGTTGCGGTGTTGGGCCGAGACCATCGCCGGCCAAACCTCGCTGGGGCACACCACCTCAGGCCTCGCGCAATGGGGCGAGCAGGAGCGCGAAGGGGTGTCGGGGCAGGCGGGCACGCGTCATGCCTCGTTGTGTGGGCGAACCAGGGCAGACAGGCAATGCGGTGACAGCGGGCACGTGATGTCGGGCCCGTTGTCACACTACTGCGGGCGGCTAGCCCTTCTTAACGAGCTCGATCTCGAGGCTGATCTTGATCTCATCGCCCACCACCATGCCGCCGGTCTCAAGCGCCTTGTTCCAGGTGAGGCCAAAGTCCTTGCGGCTGATCTTGGTGTTCGCGCTCAGCCCGCGCCGGGTCATGCCCCAGGGGTCTTTGATGGCCTGGCTGGGGCCCTCCACATCGAGCACCACAGACTTGGTGACCCCGTGCAGGCTGAGTTGACCCGTGACCTTCAGCCCGTCCTTGGTCTTCTTGACCGAGGTGCTCTTGAAGGTGAGCTTGGGATACTTGGCGACGTTGAAGAACTCGGGGCTCCTGAGGTGCTCGTCTCGCTTGTCGTTATCGGTAAACACTGACTTGGCATCGATAGAGACGTTGACGGTGCTCTTGGTGATGTCCTTGTCATTGAGGTTTACGGTGCCCTCGAACTTCTTGAAGCTGCCCTTTGTATTAGACACCATCATGTGGCGAACCGAGAAGCCGACCTCGGAGTGCCCGGTGTCGATGCTCCAGGTGGAGGCGAAGGCGGCGGCGGGGAGACAGAGGGCAGCGGCCAGTGATGCGGAGATGAGTGCGCGATGAAACATGGGGATACCTCGTGACTTGAAACGATTGGGTAGTGAAGCGGACCGTAGTCCATTTCCTGAGGCCATAATACGGACTGCGGTCCGCTTATTGTCAAGCGCGCTCGCGATTTCTTTCTTCTGCGAGCTCTCGGCTCACCTGAGACAGCGCGCTCGCGACCATGCCAGACGGCACCGCGACGATACCCAGGCCCATCACGAGCACGAAGCTGGTGAAGATCCGCCCTCCGGCTGTGATGGGGTAGGCGTCGCCGTAGCCGACAGTGGTGAGCGTGACGATGGCCCACCACAGGCAGCCCCCCATGCTGCCGAACAGCTCAGGCTGGGCCTCGCGCTCGCAATAGTAGATTCCCACCGATACGATGTAGAGCAGCATCGAACTGGCTATGACGAATAGGGTGATCTCAGACCGAATGAGTACAAAGGCGCGATGCAGCTTCAGCAAGGTCTGTCCGTATCTAAGCAGCTTCAGGGTCCGTAGCAGGCGCAAGAGCCGAAAGACGCGCAGGGAGCGCAGATCCAGCGTGGTGCCGAGGTAGAATGGCAGCACGGCCAGCAGGTCGATGATGCCCCAGAAGCTCAGGACAAAACGCAGCGGCCTAGGCGAAGCCCAGATGCGGAGTAGGTACTCCACAGTGAAGGCGATGACTGTGAAGACCGAGAAGAGGTGCAGACCCTGCGACACTTCGGGGTTTAGTCCCGGGTGACCGTCCACAACAAAGGTCACCAGCGAGGCGACGATCAAGAACTGGAAGAAGAGATCGAAGGCCCGCCCGGCACCCGTATTGTCATCCACCAGGCGCTGAACCTGCTTACGAACCATGTCCACTTGTTGCGCCTGCAAACCGCCACGTCCAGTTCTCGCCCACGCGCTCGCATGCACAAGACGGATACGGCGTGCATCGGCCACGGTACACTCGTGCCCGTGCGAAGTTGGTGGGGATGTGCGGCCATGTTGGCGTTGATGGCCTGTCGGGGCGAGCCCAATGTGGTGCCGGCCTGTCTTGAGGACAGCGATTGTGCGCTAGGCCTACGCTGCCTGAGTGATGCCCAGGGGGCGTTCTGTGGTTGCTTGCAGGACGCGTCCTGCGCCCCAGATGAGTGGTGCAACTCAGCCTCCCGGTGTCAGCGTCGGCTGGGCTGTCAAGACAATCAGGATTGCGGCGAAGGGCTCTTCTGCGACCTCAGCAGCGGCCTCTGTCTTCCAGTGGCCCAATGTGGTGGGGATGTGCACTGCCCGCCCTCCAGTGTGTGCTTGGGACAGGCGCGCGGGTGTGTGCCCGGTTGCCGGGAAGACGGTGACTGTAGGCAGTTTCAGATCTGCGATGACTCGCAGGCAGACTTGCATCCCGATGGGCTTGGGAGTTGCGCAGAGGGTTGCCGCAGCCATGCGGCCTGTTCCCTGGGCGCACGCTGTGTTGGCGGCCGGTGTTATGACTCTCCCAATCAAAGCCATTGTGCGCCCTGCAGCGAGGGGCTGGACTGTCCAGACCAGTCCGACTGGTGCCTGATCAACCCGGCCCACGACCGGGCCCGGCCCGAGACAGGGGGCGCTTTTCAATGTGCGGTCGACTGCGAAGGCCGGCCCGAAATCTGCCCCAATGGCTACCTGTGTACGGATGTTGTGCGCCTGACCGATGACCCCTGCGAGCGCATCGAGGATTGCCCAGGCACCCGCCGCTGCGTCTTGGGGGAGGGGCAGAGCCGAGGCTTTTGCGGCTGCTCCCGGGACCAGGATTGCTCTTACGAGCGTGTGCCGGCCACCTGCACCCTCGCGGGCTGCCTCTACCCGCCGGGGCGGCCTTGCGGACAAGCCTCCGCGTGCGAATCTGTGCAGCGCTGCGCCGACCACGAGGGCACCGGCACCAAGGTCTGCTATCGCAACCGCCAGACGATCTGCGAGACCTTCGAGGACTGCCTGTGTGTGGGCGGTAGCTGTGTGCGCAGCGGGCGTGTCTGCGAACAAGGGTCGGATTGCAACCCAACCTGCGTGGAGAATCGCTGCAAGATTGGCCAGGCCTGCTCACCGGAGGAGGGCCTTTACTGCTCTGACCTGCGCTAATCGCCGCGGATCAACGCCTTGGTGGCGCGGCCACTGAGCGGTGGTACAGTGAGGCAGTGAGCGTCTTGGTGACCGGATTCGAGGCCTTCGGGCCGGTACGAAAGAATCCAAGCGAGGCCGTCCTGACTCTACTGCCGGATCAGGTTGAGGGTCACACCCTGTCGACCGCAATCCTGCCTGTGGATGCCGTGCGCATCGCTGCGAAGCTCCAGGCCCTGTACGCCGGAGACTTCGACCTCGTGATCCACACTGGCGTCGCCCGCGAGCGCAGCTACTTCAGCCTGGAAGAGGTCGCTCAGAACCGTCTCAGCTTTGACCTTCCCGATAACGCGGGTCGGACCCTAGAAGGGCAACCTGTAGTGCCCCAGGGCCCCCCCACTCTACCCACCCGCCTGCCCATTGAGGCCATTCACAACGCCTGGGACCGCCTAGGGGTCGCGCAGCAGCCCAGCGAGGACGCCGGAACCTACTTATGCAATCAGACTTTCTATCTCGCACTCCACTGGCTGGCGGACCACATCCCGGTCGGCTTCATTCACCTGCCCCCGGACGAGCACATGGCGCCCGACGGTCCCCACGTGCCGCTCGCGGTGCAGGCAAAGGCGGTGCTCGCGGCGGTACGCGCCGCGCTGGGACCGGGGCGTTCATCGTGAGGGCTTGGTTGGGGGCGCTATTCATCGCCTGCTTTGCTTGGGGCTGTCCGAACATAGAGTCAGCCCCCGTTTCCAAGCACTGCGCGCGGATGGGCGATAAGTGCAAGCTCGACCATGGTCCGCTGGGAGTCTGCATGTCGAAAAAGTGTGCAGACGGCGCTCCTCCGCCCTGCTTTATCTGCCAGCCGCAGCACTAGGCGTTTGACGGCAGCGCCCAGCATTCGTTGCTGGGCTGTGACGCTTTGCATCGCCTCCGCCTCTAATTCGCCACAGACCACACCCCGGTCAGGTTTTGGCCTGGGTGAACCCACAGGGAAGTGGCTATGCACGACTATCGATACAGAGCACCGCCTCGAGTGGCGCTGCTCGCTCTCCTCGCGGGAACCATGGGGCTCTTGGGGCCCTCAGAGGCCTCCGCGCAGAGCTTTAGACCCGCCAGCTTTTCGGGGTCCAAGGACTTTTCGATCAATATCTCTAGTGATGAAGGTGTGCGCAATCGCTGGAACTGGAGTCAGTACGCTCCCGGCCAGAACACGCACCGACGCATCCTGGGTAACTCACGGATGTACCGGGCCGATCTGGTGCCCAGCCGAATGGACATCAGAACCCCCGTCACCTCCGGGGACTTTGATCGGCTTGAGGCGGGCTGGGCAGATAGGAGCCCCTCGGTCACGCGCAATGGAAGCTCGCTGGCCGCGATGCAAGTCCCACTCTCCTTCAACGGGTATCGACTCAGGACTCTGCAATCGCCCGGACTGAAGCTGAGTTTCAAGACCAACGACGCCTATGAGGCCACAGGCTACACTCTGGGAACCCTCCGTGTACGGTCGACCAGCGACCAAGGCACGACCTCGTTCATTTCGCTGTACGAACGAGTCACGGGGGTGCTGGTGGGCGGCGATGATGTGGTGACGATGCGCGTGCCCGCAACCCGCGACAAAATGACGATCAGCACGTGGACGGATAGTTTCGCGCTTGGCGTCGCCGTCTATGCCCGATGCAACGCACAGCCTTCCCGGACCGCCTTTCATCGCCGTCGCTACCTAACGCCAACCGCTTTCGTAGAGCTGCCGGCGTGCACGGGCACTTGGTACATCTCACTGACCAATATCCACCCCTCCGATCAGGTCTTTCACCTCAGCGTGGGGTCGCACAAGGCGGATAGAGAGTTGAAGAACATCAAGGTTGGCGTCGCCTACTCTATCTCTGCGACAGAGCGCGCTCAGGTTCAACAAGCTCTGGAGGATGCGGCCTGGCGGATCTATGGCGCCAGCCAGGGCTCACAGATTATCCGCAGCTTCAAGTGGTACCAGGCCGACGCCTGCGACGATGGCTGGCCAGCGGAGGAGTTCGCTTGCGGTGGGTCTCCCTGCAATATTTGCCTGCACCCAGAAGAAGGGCGCAGCAACTGCTCTGCCTCGAAGAAGATGACCCTGTATCGCAATAGTAACCGCAACTCGGCGACCATCGCACACGAGATGGGGCACTGCCAACTGGGCCTGCCCGACGAGTACCAGGATACCACCAATAAGACTTGCCGGCAGGTGAGCTCTCTGGGGCTGTGTGGGCATAGCATCATGGAAGCCAGCTGGGACAATATCAATGGTTTCTGCACTGCGATGAATCACCGTAGGCATACCGTGAGTTGCACGGGGCTCAATCCTCGAAACTTCTACTGTCGTGGGAACACGGGTCCCTATGGGTACGAGTGCGGAGGGCGCCGGCGTTGGATTGACGGCACCTCCATGTGGGACAGGCTGTTTGATGACGGAAAGGTTCGATATCGCCATCCCAATCGGACCCCCGACAATCACAACTACATGAACTTTAACGTCACAAACTATCTCGGCCAGACCTACTGAACAGGAGCTACGCTATGTTGAACTCGAAAACGACACTTGCCTCGATCGCCGCCCTGCTGCTTGGCGGCTGCAATATTCCGGATAACTCCGTCTCCCCTCAGGGCGCACAACACAGCGAAGGCCTTGAGGTCGCAGCGCCCGCACCGGACCTGAAGCCACAGATGCCGCAAATAAGGGCTCGGGTCGAACCATCAGATCTGATGACCAGCACGATGAACACCGTGCCCACAGTATTACTGGGCACGGATCATATTGGTGAAGAGCAGCAGGCGGAGCTCTTGGCACGTACTCGACTCGTACTATGGCCCGAGGGCGAGGCTGTGCCCGGGGTTCAGCCAGAGATCCGAGACGCACGGGACGTCACGGGCATGCAGTGGTCTACGCTGGCGCTGGTGCCCGCTAAGCCTCTGGAGCACCGCTGGTATGCCATCGAGATTGCCGAAGACGCTCTTTCCAACCTCCTCTTTGATCCCCAGGGTGTCGATGGCCAGAAGGGCACCACGGTGGTGCGCTTTCATCCGGGCTCGCAGCCAGTGGTGCGGCGTATCCAGATAGCCAAGGACGACCGAGGCATGGCGCTTCATATAGTCTTTTCGGAGCGAGTACACGCTCAGGCGAGTGCAAGTGAACTTGTCGGACTGATGAGTCGGGGGCAACCGGTTGGGTGCAAATCAGATACCGACGAACAGCTTTACAAGGATGAGGGCACGCATACATTGACGCTGGTCTGTGAGTCGATCGACCTCGACGGGCCTCTGGAGGTTACTTTCGACCGGCGCCTGGTGACGATGGACGGTGCAGGACTGAGGACGGCGCTTGAGTCCTCGGCGCCCCACTTCAAGTTTGTGCCCTCGCAGCACTTCGATAGCCGAGCCGGCGAGGTCATTCTGCGGCCCTGAGTCCGGCGACTGTGTGCGGGTGTCTGACGTCAGCGGCTCTACTTGTGCAGCGGGAGGGGTTTGGCCGCGGGGCAGGAAGAGATTCCGGCCGTAGTTCCCACGCAACCCCCCTCGCGGCGGGGGTCCAGGTTGACTGCGGCATACGCTAGACGAGCCCCAGCCGTGTCAGATTGTCTTCGATGTTGATTAGGAGCCCGTTCCGCGGACAGAGCGGCTCTTCGCCATCAGGCTTATAGGTCCACGCCACAGGCCTGACCGGGGCGCGTCACGTCTCCGGCTTCGACGTGTGGGTTGGCGCAGATGTCGAAGGCCACGATTGATGAACCGCATCGCTGGCTGACGCAGGTTGTGCTGTCTGCCTCAAGCCCGCAGCTTTCGAGGCAGGTTAGAACCTCATTGGCTTGCACCCCGCACTCCTCTGCCAGCTCGCCAAATAGGCCGGGCAGTACACAGCCCGCGCAACCTGTATTGCCACCACAACTGAGGATGCAACCCGTGCGAGGGGTATTACCGGCCATGCACTGGTCGTAGCAGGGCTGAAAGTCCGAACAGACGTCTTGAGCCTCTGGCAAGGGCGCGTAGGGCTCAACCAAGACGATGGAGTTGAGGCACATCTCATCGAGCGTACCTTCGCCCCAGGTCACGCGTCGGGCGGGTTGGCGCTCGCCATTGATGACGGGTTGGTTGGCCTCGGAGTTATCGTAGGTGCATTCGAGTCGAAGCGCTTGGCCGGGCATGACCACCATCTGCTGGTCTGGAGGCAGCACGTAGGTCTGCTGCCAGCTGAAGTCCCAGCGCGGCACGTCGACCAGGCAGGTCTCGGAGCCGTCTGCATTTTCACGGACCGTTCGCAGTCGGGTGCCGAGAAGATGCATGTGCGGGGACGTCGCTGCGATGGTCCAAGGCCGATCCGACGTATTGATGAAGCGCCTCGTGTGTTTCGAGGCTGGGTCTGCCACATCGATGTCCAACCCCAGGTGAGGGAAGAACCGGGGCATGAGCAGGAACTCCGGTGGGGTGCTCTGCAGCCAAAGTTGCACTTGGGTATTGTCGGGCTCGGGTTCCGACGAAAGAAGGTTATAGTGCATCTGCATGACCAGGCGCGCGCCCTTGGGGATCCGGATGGAAGCATTGGATGGAACCCGAGGCGGTGCGTCGCCGGGCGTCCAGCCGGCGATCGGCGTAGCCTGCCCCGCGCCCGCCCCGCCAAAGCAGGTGTAACCAGGCCCCGAGTCCTCCGCATCCAGGCTCTCCACCAGGCCCGCGAATTGAGGGGCTACCAGATAGACGATGACGTGGTGCACCAGCTTCTTCTTGTCCGGCAGCACGTGGGCGGTGCGCAGGTACATCTCCTGCTCAAAGGCTGGGCCGAGAGGCAGGCAGCGGTAGTCGTCGGGGCGGCTGGGGTCGGGCACGTAGGCTGCGGAAGGCTCGAGCTGCAGGGTGGGTGCGCCGAGGTCCACTACCTGGGCCTGGCTCTGGGCCGGGGGGGTATAGTCTGCAAGTTCGCCTTCAGGCGTTCCGGCGGCCACCCAGGCTTGAAAGGCCTCCAGCTCTCCCGGCGCTAATAATCGCTCGTCCTCATAGCGATGGCAGTCCGGGTCGGGCCCCCATGGAGGCATGCGCCCCGACTGCATCGCGGCAAGAGCGGCTGGCGCGAAGGCTTTGACTTTGTCGTAGTCGTCCAGAGCGAAGGGCGCGACGCCACCAGGAAGATGGCAAGCTAGGCAGCGGGTCTCCATGATCGCTCGCACCGAGTTCTGGTAGGTGACCGCCGGCGGCGCGTCGCCCGGGCCGGAGTCGCTGCAGGCGGCCAGCAGGCCCAAGAGTGAGAGCAGAACGGTCGTCTTCTTGTGCGCGTGCATCATTCGGTCTGCGGCCAATGTAGCGAGGCCCAGCCCTATCTGCACCCCCACGGAGCGCGAAATCAGCGTATACACGGTGCATGGCCGAGTTCGTTCGGGGCGAGACTACGATTCACTACACGGACAGCGGTCCGAAGAACGGCGTGCCGGTACTGCTCATCGCGCCCGGCGGCATGCGGTCCGCCATCCCGATGTGGTCCGGCAAGCCGTGGGACCCCACGCGAGATCTCGACGGCTATCGAGTGATCGCGATGGACCAGCGTAACGCGGGTGAGTCCTTTGCGCCCATTACCAAGGACGATGGCTGGCACTGCTATACCGCAGATCAGCTTGCGCTCATGGATTATCTTGGGGCTGAGCGCTTTCACGTCGTGGGCATGTGCATTGGTGGGCCCTACGTCATGGGGCTCATCCGCGCCGCCCCAGATCGTGTGCTATCAGCGGTGATGTTCCAGCCCATTGGGCTCCATAACAATCGAGAGGTCTTCCTTCAGCTCTTCGATGACTGGGCGCGGGAGATTCAGGATGAGCATCCAGAGGCCGATCAGGAAGCATGGCGTGCCTTTCGGCAGGCGATGTTCGGCGGAACCTACATGTTCAACGCGAGTGAAGAAGACATCAGCGCCTGTGATACCCCCATGCTGCTCTTCATGGGCGATGACATCTACCACCCTCAGGCGGTGTCCAGAGATATCGCCTCACGAGCGCGCAACCTGACTTTCGTAGAACACTGGAAGGCGCCGGAACATCACGACAGCACGCACGGGGAGATAGTGCGCTTTTTGTCTAAGCATGATCCGAGCCCGGGATCTGATGTTGACCGGCCCTAGGCCCTGGGCGTTGATGCGACGGTGCCTGTGTCTCGCTCCTCCCGGTTGACGATCCTGAGGCGGGTCATCGTGGCGCTGCCCGTGGTGCTCTGCATCGTGGTCGCGGTGGCCTGCTGGCTCTTCAGCTTCGAGCCCTTCGAGCTGCCCGAGCGCTATCGCGCACCCGTGGCCACCAGCACCGGGGCGGCGCTGCGCCTAAGGTACACCGGAGTCACGGGGTATGAGGTCCAGGATGGTGAGACCACGATCCTCCTCGACCCGGTGCATACACGGCCCACCATGTGGAGCTTTTTGACCGAGCGAGTGCACCCGGATGAAGGTGTACTTGCAAAGGTCTTTCCGCAAGCTGACTTCATCTTGGTCAACCACGCACACCACGATCACGGTGTGGATGCTCCGCTCATCGCTAAACGCACCGGCGCGGTCGTGGTGGGCAGTCCTTCGGTCGCCAACTTTGCCCGCTCTCGGGGGGTGCCCGAAGAGCAGATCCGCCAGGTGCAGGGTGGGGAGGTCCTACAGCTGGGCAGCTTCATGGTGCGCGTCGCGCGCGGCGAGCACTCCGCGCTGCTGGGCATGCGAAATTTTATGACGGGGACGATCTCGCCCGACGCTGGCGCGCTCTTCGCTTGGCAATATGTGCAGGACGGGACCCTGCTCTTTCACCTCGAGTCCGCCGCAGGCACGCTGCTGTTTCACCCCGCAGCGAGCTACGCCGCCCAAGACCTGCCACCGGCGCAGACCATCATCTTTGGGCTCGCCGGCGACGGCCTGAGCCCACAGACGCTCACGAAGATTCGCTCGCACACCCAGCCGCTCCGGATCTTGCCCACCCACTACGATAACTTCTTCCAACCCCGCGAATTGGGGATGTCCTGGCTGCCGACCGTCGACTTCGACAGCGCCCGCCAGATCCTTGATGGCGGCCACAATCCATTGCCCTGGTGGCTGCTGGCCTACGACGAGGTCCTACATTTGAGTGAGACCGGCGCCGGCCGCATTCACTAGCCTGCACGCAGGGCTATCGTGTCACGGCCAGGCCTGGTTAGATGCGCCCGTGCCCGTCGATCCCGCCGGCTTCTTCTTGGTTCTCGGCCTCGTGCTCATCGGCCTTGAGTTCGTCATCCCGGGCCTGGTTGTGTCCTTTTTGGGCGCAGCCGCGCTCTTGGTCGCGGCTGGCCTGGCCCTGGGCTTGGTCGGGGGCTGGCTGCCTGCGTTCACAGCCTGGTTTGTAAGCTCGCTTGTCTTGGTGGTGGGGGTGCGCGGAGCGTTCACCCGCTTTTTACCGGGGCGCTCCGTGAAGCAACTCACCGACGAAGACCTCGACGCCTTTGGGGAAGTTGTGGACGTCGTGGAGCAGGTGACTACCAAGAAGGGGCGTATCCGGTTTCGAGGCAGCACTTGGGCTGCGCAAAGCGTGGGAGATACGCTTGAGCCGGGCACCAAGGCGCGCGTCGTAACGCGCGATAATCTTGTTTGGATCGTCGAGGCGGTGGACGAGTGGCCTGCGCTCTCAGCCCCCGGCGAATAGAGGGGAAGTGGAATGACCATCATTACTGTAGCGGTCCTGGCCCTACTCATCATAGGGTTGAAGACGGCGGTCGTCGTGCCTATGCGCGAGGCCTATGTCGTTGAGAGGCTGGGGCGCTTTCGATGCGTCCTGCAACCTGGGTTTCATATACTCATCCCCTTCTTCGACCGTATCGCGTACAAACAGGAGATGCGCGAAGAGCCGATGGATGTGCCGCCCCAAAGCTGCATCACCCGCGACAACATGCAGATCACCGTCGACGGCCTCATCTACCTCAAGGTCATGGACGCCGAACGGGCCAGCTATGGCATCGAGAATTATCGTCGTGCCAGCGTCAACCTTGCTCAGACCACGATGCGTTCAGAGATCGGCAAGCTCGCCTTACATGAGGCCTTCGCAGAGCGCGACAAGCTCAACGATGGCATCGTGCGGGAGATCGATAAGGCCTCAGACCCTTGGGGCATCAAAGTCCTGCGCTACGAGGTCAAGAACATCACGCCCTCCAGCGAGGTCATTCACACCCTCGAAAAGCAGATGGAGGCCGAGCGCGCGCGGCGTGCGGCGGTGACGATGGCTACGGCCGAAAAGGAGTCGGTCATCAACCGCTCAGAGGGTGAGCGCCAGCAAGCGATCAACCTGTCGACCGGCGCCAAGCAGAAGCGGATCAACGAAGCCAATGGTCGCGCCGCAGAGATCTCGATTCTGGCTGAGGCCACCTCCAAGAGCATCGCTGTGGTCGCCGAGGCCCTGTCCAGGCCGGGTGGTGACCGCGCCGTGCGCATGCGGGTGGTCGAGCAGTTCATTAAGGAGCTGGGGCAGATCCTAAGGACCAGCAATGTCTCGGTGGTACCGAAGGAGCTGGCCAGCATTGAGAGCACCTTCCGCGGCATCGGTGAAGTATCTCAGACTATTGCAGGGGCGCCTCGGCGCCGCACCAAGGTAGGGAGCTGACATGGGTGACGGTGGTATCTCAACCCTCTTCAACTTTGCGGTCTGGGGAATTCTATTCCTCGTCGTCATCATCCAGTTCCTGCGGTCCATCCGCATCGTTCCTACTCAGAAGGCCTACGTCGTTGAACGTCTGGGCAAGTATTCAAAGACTCTGCATGCTGGCTTTCACGCCCTCTTTCCCTTCGTGGATCGGGTCGTCGAGAAGCTGGATCTCAAGGAGGAGACTTTGGATGTGCCTCCTCAGGAGTGCTTCACCAAGGATGAGGTGAAGGTCGAGGTGGATGGCGTCATGTATATCAGCGTCACCGATCCGGTGAAGGCGAGCTATGGCGTCACCGATTATCGCTACGCCGCAATGCAACTTGCGCAGACCACGACCCGTGAGGTGATTGGCAAGATTGATCTCGATCGCACCTTCGAGGAGCGTGACCTGATCAGCTCTCGCGTGGTGGACGTACTTGAAGAGGCGGGTCGTTCTTGGGGTATCTGCATTCACCGTTACGAGATCAAGAACATCATCTCCCTGTTCACGGTGTAGGACGCGATGGAGAAGCAGGTCACAGCGGAGAGAAACCGCAAGGCCATTGTCTCCAAGGCAGAGGGCGCCAAACAGGCGATGATCAACCGCTCGGAGGGTGAGATGCAGGAGCTCATCAATCGTTCTGAGGGTGAGATGCAGCGCTGCGTGAATGAGGCGGAGGGACGCGCTGCGGAGATCATCGCGATTGCCAATGCGACGGCCGAATCCGTTGGCAAGGTGGCCGCGGCGATTGAGTTGCCGGGTGGCACTGAGGCGGTGGAACTCCAGCTTGCGGAGCGCTACCTCAGCGAGTTGTCTGAGTTGGCGCGATCCGAGACCGAGGTCTTGCTGCCGTTGGATCTGAGCAAGGTGGGAGAGCTATTGAAGGGGGTTGAGCTGGGCGGCACCGTCGCCAAGCGGGAAAGCAGCCCACAGGCTCGGCCCGATTCGGTGCGTCGTACTCTGACGCCGGCCCTGTCGGCTTCGCCGTCGGAGGCCGCGCGCACGATGCCATCGGCGCCAGCGCGCACCCCGTCCAAAGTACCGCAGGGCTGAGGGCTCAAGCCCCCCAAGGGCTCATCGACGAGAGGTGTACTGAATGGCCACGTCGATGACCTCCACGCCCCGGCCCGCCGCCGGAATGGTGATCCCCACGCTTGATGCCGCGTTCAGCGTGCCTCGAGTTCCAAAGACCTGTGCGAAGGTGAGCGTGGATGACCACGTCGAGATCGCCGTACTGAAGGTATTGTTACGGGATAGGTTGGTGGGGTTTGGCGGCGCGACGCCGATGCTCAGCGGGTACACCTGAGCGTTAAAGGTCGCGGAGGCTTGTATGCCCGAGGCGCTGCGGTAGGTCACAATGAGCCCCACACTGGCCGTAGTGTTGATGTCCTGAGGTGTGGCAATCCTGCAGCTCAAGTAGCTCTGGTTGTTCGAGATGAAGAGCCAGCCAAACTGGCCGGAGTTGCTACCAATGCCGGTACAGCTCATGGAGCGGCGCCTCAAGCTGTCTTGAATGGAGGCATCATTGACGCAATTGGTGCACGGCACGCCCGCAGGACCGGTTGCGCCCTGAGGGCCGGTGGCGCCCGTCAAGCCTCGGGGACCCTGGGGCCCTGTGGCGCCCGTCGCCCCTGCGAAACCTCGCGGCCCTTGGGCGCCCGTGGCACCAGCCGCTCCAGGGGCGCCGGTCGCGCCCGTGAGGCCACGCAGACCTTGAGGTCCTTGGGCACCTGCGGGACCCGTGGCGCCGGTGAGGCCGCGTAGGCCCTGCGGTCCCTGTGCACCCGTGGCGCCCCGGGCGCCGGTCGCGCCAGCCGGTCCTGCGGCTCCGGTGAGGCCGCGCAGGCCCTGTGGTCCCTGCGCACCCGTGGCCCCCTGCGGGCCGGTGGCGCCGCGCGCCCCGGTCGCGCCGGCCGGCCCCGTGAGGCCCCGTGTGCCCTGCGGCCCGGTGGCCCCGGTGAGCCCACGTAGCCCCTGAGTGCCCTGCGGACCGGTGGCGCCGGCAGGTCCAGTGGCTCCGGTGAGGCCTCGTGCGCCTTGGGGGCCGGTCGCGCCAGCGGGGCCGATGGCACCCGCAGGTCCGGCTACGCCGCGGGCCCCCGTGGGGCCTGCGGGACCGATGGCACCCGCGGCGCCTGTGGCTCCAGCGGCTCCAGTGGGCCCGGCCGGGCCGATGGGTCCTGTGGCCCCCTGAGGGCCGGCGGCGCCGGTGGGTCCAGCGGGTCCGGTCGCGCCGTCTGCTCCCGCAGGACCGGTTGCGCCATCTGCGCCGTCTGCGCCGTCCGCGCCTGCAGGGCCAGGAGGTCCTGCAGGACCAATCTCGCCCCCATCCGCGGACAAGGCCCGCACCGCAAAGGGCACGAAGCCGACCTTAAAACGCGGCGCCAACTCAAGGTCTTCGCCGATGATCGTGACCCCGATGTACAGCTCGCTGCCCCCAAAGAGCGCAGTGTCCAGCGCATTGGTCTCACCGATATTCAAGAAGAAGTAGCCGTCCACAGGCACAACGCCCGTATGGGTCTCCTCGAAGATGGCCGTCACGCCATCGGCGCTATCGTACAAGCGTACCACGGCGTCGAAGGGCGCCGCGATAGGCATGTCTTGGGCATCGGTGAGGAAGCCTTCAAAGGGCAACTGCACTTGCGCAGAGGCAAGGGCGGGCGCGAAGAGCGCCGCGGTCATGATTGAGAGTGTGGTCCAACGCATTGTGATCATCATTTCTTAGGGCGTAACGGCCTGAGTGCCGCCGGGTACAACGCCACCGCGCAGGCGGTGTGCAGGGCTGGTTGCAGGTAGGGGCGAGCTGGGCCGTAGGCCCCCCCGCAGGTTGTGTCCGGGGCTGCCGGCAGTCCCGGCCGCGGGTGTCAGGTGCAAGGCCTTGAGGCGCAGTCCGGGCTCCACGGTCCCGGCGTCCGCAGGGCCGCCATCGACGGGCACCTCCGCGTCCGGCTGGGCTCCGGCATCCGGGTGCACACCGGAATCATCCGGCGCAGTTGCAGAATCCGGAGGGCCGGCGTCCGGCCCAAAGCCAGCGTCCGGCGTGGCGACCGGGTCGGCACAGGCGGCCACAGTGAGGAACAGGGCCGTGGCGATGAGCCGGGGCCATTGTCGTGAGCGGGTCACCGCAGAGTAGTGGCCTGGTTTTCGGCGGGGTGACAATGGAACCGCTGAATATCTAAGGATCTCGGCGGTATGTGTGCGCTAGGCCACACGGGGCTTCGCCGCGTTGAAGCATCCGTAGCAATTGTGAAAGTGCAGCGGCAGCTGCCGTAGACCGAAGCGCCGGTCGGTCCGTTAGCAGCGGCCATGACACCTGCATTTCTTCGCCGCGCCGGCCTGCTGACGGCCGGCATGCTCATCGCGGCGACGCCGCGACCCGCCCAGGCCCGGGTCAAGCTCCTGACGTTGCCCGTGCGCAACGCGGTTGAGATTCACCTCGAACAGCCCGGCTCTACCTTGGTGGAGGAGGAGCGGCTGGTGCCCTTGGTCAAAGGCAAGAACCAGGTCGACTTCTCCTGGGCCCATACGCGCATCGACCCGGCCACGATCGTCTTTCGCGTGCTCGCGGAGGGCGGAGGGGTGCAGGCCCGGGTGATCTCCGTCAGCTACCCACCCAACGAACAGGCCCTCGTATGGTCGGTCTATGCCCCGTCAGCCGGTGCCGCCCGGGTGCGCATCAGCTACCTGTTGGGCGGCCTTGGTCGAAGCTACAGCTACCGCGCCGTGACC
>Ga0193954_1000799_pt1 | contig 17387 bp, 16 predicted proteins | sample BB_5_MG_FD_140340 | JGI IMG/M metagenome (GOLD analysis project Ga0193954, IMG submission 140340) | Microbial mat bacterial communities from the Broadkill River, Lewes, Delaware, United States - BB_5_MG | ecosystem: Environmental > Aquatic > Freshwater > River > Microbial mats | place: USA...
CTGTTAACCGATTTTGGTCGTTATCAAGGTCCCGTGGTGTCTATCCCTTTAAAAGACCCTGAGTATCGTAGTGGCTTTTCCGCTGGTGACCGTGTTATGGCTCGCGACGTTGTTCTCGGCCGACGTTTAATCGCGCAACAGGGATCGGTGTTTACCCTGGTACGTGGGCGCAGTGAAGGATTGCCTTTGGTTGGTCGCCCCAGTGGTGCGGATCGATTAGTGAAGATTGATCGTTCAGAGCATGGCTTAAGTGCTAACTATCCGTTTGCCGCCATTGAAGCTTTTGTGGTTGATTTTTCGGTCTATGATCAGAATGGTCTTGAGGCTGTTGTGTTGTTGAATGAGAAGGCCAATGGTCGTGGTCGTTCTTATCTACGCATGCAGGGCCAGCATTAACGTCTGCGAAAAAATTGCACAAAAAAAGGGGATGGCCAAATGGTCATCCCCTTTTTGATTGAAGCTGGTTTTTACTTTATTTAGCCAACAGTTGCTTTGCTGCGGCAAGAACATTGTCAGCAGTGAAACCGAAGTGCTCCATTAGCTCGCCACCGGGTGCGCTAGCACCGAAACCAGTCATACCGACAATATCGCCGTCGAGACCAATGTAGCGTTCCCAACCGAAGGTTGAAGCCGCTTCCACAGCCAAACGCTTGCGGCAGCTGTTCGGTAGTACATGCTCTTTGTAGTCGGCATCTTGTTTTTCAAACAGTTCCCAGCATGGCATTGAAACAATACGGGTACCGACACCCTGTTGTTGCAATTGCTCACGTGCTGCCATGGCGTGTTGAACTTCAGAACCGCTGGCAAGAAGAATTAATTGTAGCTCGCCCTCCTCTTTAGCGAGAATGTAACCACCCTGTTGCAATCCTTCTGCTGCACCAAATTGACTACGGTCAATCGTTGGTAAGTTTTGGCGAGTAAAGATCAAGGCCGTTGGTGCTGTGCGATCCAACAGAGCCACGCGCCATGCCTGAGCTGTTTCATTGGCATCACAAGGGCGGATGACGTTGAGGTTTGGCACACTGCGCAAGCCGGTAAGTTGCTCAACAGGTTGGTGTGTTGGGCCATCTTCGCCAACACCGATGGAATCGTGAGTGAGAACATAGATCGGCGCAATGCCCATTAATGCCGCCATACGCATGGGTGGGCGCATGTAGTCAGAAAAAATCATGAATGTCGCACCAAATGGAATCAAACCACGGGTGTGACACATGCCGTTGAGGATTGAACCCATAGCGTGCTCACGAATACCAAAGTGGATGTTGCGGCCACTGCTTGCGGCACTAAAGGCTCCCTCACCGTTAAGGTGAGTGTTGTTCGATGGTGCCAAGTCGGCGCTGCCGCCAATCATCATTGGTAATCCGGCAGCTAACGCATTCAGGACTTTACCACTTGAAGAGCGAGTGGCCATAGAGCTACCAGCTTCAAATTCAGGCAGTAATGCATCAACTGTTTCTGCTGTAAGCGGCTTGTCTGCACACCAATCAGCGAGAGCGGTGTTGGTTTTACACTTGGTGTCACACGCGGCTTGCCATTGTTGCTCAAGCTCAGCACCACGCGTTTTGAGTTCATCCATGTGGCTGTAGACTGCGTCAGCAACAACAAAGCTTTGCTCGGGATCAAAACCTAATGCTTGTTTGGTCAATTTCAGTTCGTCACCGCCGAGAGGGGCACCGTGAGCTGCTGAGGTTCCCTGCTTGTTGGGGGATCCTTGACCGATGTTGGTTCGGGTGATGATCATTGATGGGCGTGGATCACGTTTTGCGCGCTCAATAGCGGCATCGACCTCTTGAAGGTTTTCCCCTGTTACGCGCTCAACGTGCCAACCGTAAGAGAGATAGCGTGTTGCCACCTCTTCACTGAATGCCAGTGAGGTATCGCCCTCGATGGTGATTTTATTGTCGAGGTAAAGGTAGATAAGGTTACCGAGTTGCAAGTGGCCAGCGAGTGAGGCTGATTCCGCAGCGACACCTTCCATCACGTCACCATCGGAACAGATGGCGTAGATGTTGTAGTCAAATAATTCAGGATCCAATGTGTCAGCGAGATATTTCGCACCCATGGCCATGCCTGCGCCAACAGCAATTCCTTGGCCGAGTGGGCCAGTGGTTGTTTCAACACCCTCGGTGTGACCAAATTCAGGATGGCCAGGAGTTTTGCTGTCAAATTGACGGAAATTTTTCAGATCATCGAGACTCAGATCGTAGCCACTGAGGTGCAGTGTGCTATAGAGCAGCATTGAAGCGTGACCACATGACAGAATAAAACGATCACGACCTGCCCATTCAGGGTTGGCAGGGTTGTGACGCATGTGGCGAGTGTAAAGAAGATACGCCAGAGGAGCCCCTTCCATTGGGGTTCCGGGGTGACCGGAGTTGGCTTGTTGAACGGCATCCGCAGAAAGCAGGCGGATGGTGTCAATCGTTTGCTTGGTAACATCAGAATCAAGAGGTGCAGAGTGCATTGATTGGGCTCCTTTGGAGGTTCTATATAATGAAGCCTAATTTTAAACAGGATTAGACTTTTTTTGCAAGGTGTGATCGTCGTCGAGGAACCACAGGTAAATTAAATTTGATTGAAAATGGCAAAATAGTGTTGCTGGAAAGATTGCCACGCGTTGTTTGGGGGTTACATTGCTGTGATTGAATGGCTATGATTGTTCAGGTTTTAAAAGAAAATTTTGAATATGGGATGGGTTGATAGCTTATGAATGAAGTCGATGTGGTGATCATTGGCGCGGGAGCCTCTGGTTTAATGTGTGCGGCAGCAGCAGGACGGCGAGGGCGTCGCGTCGTTGTCTTGGATAGTGAAAAGCAAGCGGGGCGCAAGATTCTTATGTCGGGAGGCGGCCGCTGCAATTTCACTAACTACGATGTCGAGGCATGGCATTTTATCTCCGCTAATCCCCATTTTTGCAAATCAGCCCTAAAACGTTATAGCCAGTGGGATGTGATCGATTTGTTGCAAAAGCATGGTGTTGCCTATGCAGAGCGCGATCATGGCCAACTGTTTTGTGTCGAGAGTGCCAAGCAAGTTCTTGATCTGTTGCTACGTGAGTGCCGTGAAGCAGGTGTTTCCATACGGCTAGGTGAGAAATTAGCGAGTGTTGAACGGGTGGATGATGGTCGCTTTGTAGTGCAAGGTAGCAAGGGGACGTTTTGTTGCCAATCGCTGGTTGTTGCCACTGGTGGTTTGTCTATCCCGAGTGCAGGGGCGTCACCTTTTGGCTATCGCTTGGCGGAGCAGTTTGGTGTCGCTGTGCGAGCAACCTGCCCAGGGCTGGTGCCGCTAACATTGCAGCCGGCGGACAAAAAGCGGTTGGCTCCGTTGTCGGGTATCGCTATTTATGCCGAGATTTCTGTTGCTGAAACCAGCTTTCGCGAAAACGTGTTGTTTACCCACCGTGGCTTGAGTGGTCCCGTTATTTTACAGATTTCATCCTATTGGCAAGCGGGACAAACGCTTACTGTTAACCTGTTGCCAGCGGAGGATGTTGCGGCTGTATTGCAACAGAGCGCACAACAACAGCCGAAAAACCATGTTCGAACAGTTTTGGCCCATTACCTGCCGCGCCGTGTTGTTGATACATTTGTACCTGAACCACTTTGTCATAAGGCTGTTGGTCAGTTAACGGTAGCAGAAATTGCAAAAATTGAGGGCCACATACAGAACTGGCAGGTTGCTCCTAATGGTACAGAGGGGTATCGAACGGCTGAAGTGACCCTTGGCGGCATTGATTGCGATGAATTGTCGTCAAAAACCTTTGAAGCGCGCAAGGTTGATGGGTTGTATTTTATCGGCGAGGTTGTAGATGTTGCGGGTTGGCTAGGTGGCTATAACTTGCAGTGGGCGTGGTCGTCGGGCTGGTGTGCAGGACAATACGTTTAATGGTGAGGTGCTAAAAAAAAGGCCCCTTTGCGATATGGTGCAAAGGGGCCTTTTCTGTGTTTACGATTTAAGGTAGCTGGTAATGCTCGCTGCAATCGTTTTGAAGATTTGTGTGAACTCTTTTTCGTTGCGTTCAAGAAGGGTGATGCGGAACCCCTGTTCAGCGGTTGAAAACGAAGTGAGGGGAACCACGCAAATTCCCGTTGAGGCGAGTAGATAGTAGACAAAGCGTTTGTCGTGAGAGGTGTTTGGTTTGTTGACCAAGTCTTCAATCATCTCACGAACCTCTTTGTTGCTAATCGGCAACGACTGAGTTGGGGTTAAGCAATTCGCCTCAAAGGCAATACTCATGTAAAACGCACCGTTAGTGCGGTTGACCTTGATACCATCAACACCTTTTAAGAGATCGTAGGCGATATTGGAAAATTTCTCATATCGTTTCGTGCGCTCTTTGAGATAAACAGGGTACTCTGGGTGGCTCATGATGGGTGGAATCGCTTTTTGCGGTAGTGTGGTTGAGCACACTTCCACCATTTTTGAGTCAACAATGGATTGAATGTAGCGAGCAAACATTGGGTCTTTGTCGCGATTGTACACTTCAATCCAGCCGCAACGTGAACCAGGCCAAGGTAGCTCTTTGCTGATACCCTTCATGGCGATGGTTGGGATGTCACCGACGAGGTCGGAGATTGGTTTGGTAGACTCACCATTGTAGATGATGTTGTGGTAAATCTCATCGGCAATGATGAACAGATCGTACTCTTTAGCAATTTTGATCATCTCAACCAAAACCCGCTCAGGGTAGACGGCACCAGTCGGGTTGTCGGGATTGATGATTAAAATACCGCAAATTGCGGGATTGTATTTGATCGATAAACGTAGATCGTCAAGGTCTGGGTACCAGTTATTGTCAGGATCTAAGCGGTACGATACGGGAGCTTGACCTGCATGGGATGCTTCACCAGACGAATGGGTCGAATAGGTTGGTGAGGGTCCAATAACACGTGCCTCACGCTTTAATAGACCATAGACCTTTTGGATCGCATCGCCAAGACCGTTGAAGAAAATAATGTCTTCTGCCGATATCTGTGCTTTGCCGCGACTATTGGTTAACTGCGCTAAGAATTCACGTGTTTCAAGAATGCCTTTGGTCGCACAGTAGCCGTAGGAACAATCCGTCATAGCGAGATCAGCAACAATCTTCTTCATCCATTCAGGGATTTTTTCACCTTTAGCGATGGGGTCACCAATGTTTTCCATATTGGTTTTAATTCCCAGCTTACCAAGTGTTTCAGCAATCTCGACGATCGCACGAATTTCATAGGTAAGCTCTCCAGCTCCGATATGTACAATGTTGTTTCTCATGATTGTGTCTTTCTTGGGCGACGGTTTTGTTGGCAATGCAATATCAGCATGTCGCTGTGCAGTGCATTAAATATTAGCTTGTGTGGTTAGCATAGCGAAAAATTGTTGTCAATGTATTATAGCTACGAAGTGTCTGCTGTAGAGGCTTGGTAGGGGGCGGGGCATTGCGTAAACTGTATACAGTATTCAGATAGAAAAGATTGTTGTATTGAGTATTGTTGGATGGTGAATGTATAAAAGATTGTAATACCAGCAGGTTAGGGTTTTTTTTGCAGGTGGTAGTGTGTAGCCTAGCGAAACTGTTCTAATAAAATCTTGACAAGATAGGGGCATTCCGCTAGAAAATACGAGGTTTGTTTACACTGTTTGTATTGTGTGCAATTGCACATTTTGGATAGGAACCTGTGCACAGCCAAGCTTGGTAAGTGTACAATTTGCCCTTCAGGGAGGCATGAATCGGTATGGCCGAACAGTATTTGGTCGATTATATGTATGTGTTGGTGCTTTTGATTGCAGGCATTGCTTGTGGTCTTGGCCCTCTGGTGATCTCCAGAATTTTTGCGCCGCGGGAATTATACCGTAAGACACTCGAACCGTATGAGTGTGGTATGGATCCTTATGGTTCAGCATGGAATATCCGTTTTGATATTTCATACTACCTGTATGCGCTTATCTTTCTGGCGTTCGATGTTGATGTTCTGTATCTGTTTCCTGTCGCTACGGCCTTTGACAAGGTTTCGGCGGTACGAGGGATTTCTGAACTGCTAATCTTTGTAGGTATTTTGTCTCTGGCGATTGTTTATGCCTGGGTCAAGGGAGTATTCACGTGGCCGAACAGAAGAAAAGTCTGCTAAACGTCCACTCCTATTCCAAGGAGTGTATAGAGCGCTATGATGGCGCACTTTCGCAGAGAACCAAGACCTCAGACGCAGAGCCATTGCTGCAAATGAAATTGTCAGACACGATTTTAAATCTGTGTCGGGCGAACTCGTTGTGGCCAATGACTTTTGGTTTGGCGTGCTGTGCAATTGAAATGATGTGCTGTGGTATGGCTCGTTTCGATATGGCGCGTTATGGTGCTGAGGTTTTCCGTCCTTCTCCTCGACAATCAGATTTGTTGATTGTTGCTGGGACAGTTAATCGTAAAATGGCACCAGCGGTCGTAACATTGTATGAGCAGATGCCTGCTCCTCGTTATGTTATCGCATTAGGTAACTGCGCTATCTCAGGTGGTCCATTTGCTGTTGAAGCGAATTACGATGTTGTTCTCGGTGTAGATCAATTGATACCTGTCGATATTTACGTTCCCGGTTGTCCTCCACGGCCAGAGGCTCTCATCGAGGGCATTTTGCAGCTGCAAGAGAAGATTACTGGCAAGCGTTTCCCATTCCCTCAGAATAAAATGCCGGAGGGTCGATAATGGACGTAAAAAAAGTAATCAAGCAATGGAAGAGTCTGGCAACGGATGTCGAAACTGTTGACAATAGCGTCAGCGGTTACGACTATAGCCTTACCCTTGAAGGCGCAAAATTGCCTGAGTTGGCGAGCTTCATGCTGAAGCAAGGCTTTTATCTCGTTGATCTTATGGCTGTTCATGTGATGCCAGCTATTGAAGTGGTTTATCAGTTTGCCCACGTTGAAACACGTTGCCGCGTTCTTGCACGTGCCGCTGTTGTGGATAATGAGATTCCAACAATCTCTGATATCTATCAGGGCGCCAATTGGCACGAACGTGAGACACGTGATTTTCACGGTGTCGTGTTTACCGGCCATCCAAATCTAGAACCGTTGATCTTGGCGGAAGAAGATGTGGATCTGAAGCCGCTACTTAAGGATGAAAAATCACTGAAGGATGTTGCCGCAATTCGCCGTCAACCGCCTGAGCCTAAAGTAGCAAAACCTGAAGTAGTTAAGAGTCAGGAGCAGAGCTGATTGTCATGAATGTTGAACCATTAGAAGACGACAGACATCATCGCTTCGTACTGAATATGGGACCACAGCACCCTAGTACCCACGGGGTATTACGCGTGTTGTTGGAGCTTGAAGGTGAGTACGCAATGAACCTTCACCCTGTACTTGGTTACGGCCATAGATGTCATGAGAAAATTGCCGAGCACAAGCCCGCTAAGTCATTTATGCCGAATACGGCACGAATGGATTACCTGGGTGCCCTGATTTATAATCATGGCTACGCTCAAATCCTTGAAAAAGCAACAGGTGTCGAAGCACCACAACGCGCTGAGTATATTCGCGTTATCACTTCTGAGCTTAATCGTATTCAAAGTCACTTGCTTTGGTACGGTGCCTATCTTCTCGACCTCGGTGCCTTTACACCGATCATGTATGCATTTGATGATCGTGAGCACATCCTCGATATCCTCGAAGATATTACTGGTTCTCGACTCACCTATTGTTACTACCGAGTTGGTGGTGTTAGCAAGGATATCGATGATAAGTTTATCTCATCGACTCGTGCGTTCATTGATCGCCTGCGTGGGCGTTTCCCAATGTACGAGCAGTTGGTTAACGGAAACATCATCCTGCAAAATCGTTTGAATGGTGTCGGAGATCTGACACCGCAAACATGCGCACGATATGGTATCACGGGTCCAATGTTACGTGGTACGGGGGTTGCCTACGATCTACGTCGTGCGGAGCCATATTCAGTTTATTCTGAGTTTGATTTCGAGATTCCTACCGAGACAAAAGGCGATTGCATGGCCTCTTTCTTGGTTCGCTACCGTGAAATGGAACAGAGCTTACGGATTATTGAGCAAGCGTTGGATAAGTTGCCTGAAGGGCCAGTTATGGCTGCCAAGGTACCTAAGAAGCTGAAAATTCCAGCTGGCGATTACAATAGTTCAGTTGAGGCGCCACGTGGTGAGCTTTCTTACTATCTTGTTTCTGATGGCACGGATACTCCTTATCGACTCAAGGTAAGAACTCCATCCTATTCAAACTTGAGCGTTGTCCCTGAGATGTGTCAAGGGATGTTGCTTTCTGACGTGGTATCAGCCATGGGTTCTTTGGACCTGGTTATCCCCGAGATTGACAGGTAGAGAATATGGAAACCTTATATAGTATTTTCCCGGAATTGATCCGGATTATTGTCTGTGCAATTGGTGGGGCAGTGATTGTTTTTGGTAATGCGCTGGTGATGGGTTATGCCGAGCGTAAACTTGCCGGACATATCATGCTGCGTCCTGGTCCGATGGAAGTTGGTTTCCACGGTATTATCCAGTTGGTTGTCGACGGTCTGAAGTTAATGGGTAAGCAATTGGTTGTACCAGCGCAAGCTGACAAGCCATTGTTTATGCTTGCTCCTATCCTCGCCTTTGCACCTGTGTTTGTTCCTTTACTCGTTATTCCATTCAGTGACAAGCTTCAAGGCTTTGATCTCGATATCGGCTTACTGGTGATTTTAGCTTTCGCTTCAATCAACGTACTGGCGATTTTGATCGGTGGTTGGGGTTCAAATAACAAGTATTCATTATTTGGTGCGTTTCGTTCTGTAGCACAGAATGTTGCTTACGAAATCCCAATGTTGATCTCCTTGTTAGCTATCGTGTTTATGACCAACACTTTTAGCTTACGTGAAGTTGCTGCGGCACAAAGTCCGGTATGGTTTGTGGTTGTACAACCACTGGCATTCCTGATCTACATCGTTGCAATGGTTGCTGAAACAAATCGTGCACCTTTTGACCTTCCTGAGGCGGAGAGTGAGCTGACTGCAGGTTTTCATACTGAGTACAGTGGTATGAGTTTCAGTTTGTTCGTGTTGGGCGAGTATGCCAACATGTTCATTGTTTGCAGTGTAGCAACGGTCTTCTTCCTTGGTGGTAGCTCAGGTATTGATTTGCCTTATGCTGAGTACACAGGGGTCGTTTGGTTCTTGGCTAAGGTTTATGCGTTAATGTTCTTCCTTATTTGGATTCGCTGGACCTATCCGCGTACTCGTTTTGACCAGTTGATGAACTTTTGCTGGAAGTACTTGATTCCATTTTCACTGGTTAACCTTTTAATTACTGTCGTGGTGGTGAAACTGATATGAAATCCTATTTCTCAGTAATCTTTACGGGAGCATGGAGCCTTATCACTGGCCTAAAGGTCACTATCAAGGCACTATTCACTCCAATCGTCACTGTTCAGTATCCACGTGAAAAACTTGTTATCACGCCAAACTATCGTGGTCATATCGACCTAATTAAGTTTGAGGATACGGGCAGCCATAAATGTATTACTTGCGGCAGTTGTCAGCGCGAGTGTCCTTCTGATTGCATCGTAGTAGAAGGTGAAAAACGTGAAGGTGTAAAGGGTAAGGTACTTACCGTATTTACCCTTGATTTCACCAAGTGTAGCCTTTGTGGTGCATGTGTTGAAGCTTGTCCGACCAACGCTCTTGATTACTCCGATGAGTATGAGCTGGCTGGTGCAACACGCGAAGAGTTCCATTACGATATCTTAAAAAGAGTGGAGGAACGGGAATGATTGTTTTTGAGTACATCGCCGAAGCCCTCTTTTATGGTTTTATGATCCTTACCTTTATGGGCGGATTTATGGCAGTCCGTTCCAAAATGTTGATGCATGCAGTTCTTGGGCTGGCGGTATCACTATTTGGTGTTGCAGGTCTTTATTTCCATTTAGGTAGTCCATTTCTCGCCATGATGCAAATACTGATCTACGTCGGTGCTGTCTGCATCATGATTGTATTAGGGGTTATGCTCGGTAATACACCAGATCAACTTGCAGCTAAAAACTTTATGGGCCGCAATATGATTTTGGCTATTGTCGCATGTGCAACGGGTTTTGCTTCGTTGTTCGTGGCGATTAGCCAGACAAAATTTGCTCCAGCAGCAGAAAAAATTGGCGATATGTCAATTCAATTTGTCGGTGAGAACTTACTGTTTAAGTATTGCTTAGCCTTCGAATTGATTTCGGTCGTATTACTGACCGCTATTATCGGTGCTATTATTTTGGCACGTGGTGGTCGGGAGGAAAAAGCGTCATGATCAGTGGTAACCTAAATACATATCTGATTATCTCAGCGATTTTGCTGATAATCGGATTATATGGCATGCTTCAGCATCGTTCGTTGATTGGCATGTTGATTTCAAGTGAATTTATTCTCAATGGTGCAGCGCTAAACTTCATGGCATTTAATCGCTTTGTTGCACCAAATCCTGCAGTTGGGCAGATTTATACTCTGTTTATTATGGGAATTGCTGCCGCAGAAGCAGCGATTGTGATTAGTATTATCATCGCAGTGTACCGCAAGTATCGCAGTGAAGATCCTGAGCAGGTTCAGGACATGAAGATGTGATATCGCTTTTCTGGCGGTTATGAAAACTGTAACGGCAGTCACGCGGCATAGCTAGCGCGACACACCACTTGAGAAAGTACTTGCAATGAACACAATTATCACCAGCAAAATTCTTATAACAATGTTGATCCCGATGATTACGGGTCTACTTGTTATGTTTTCGGGGAAGAAGCCGAATTTGCGCGACAGCTGGTCGACGCTCGGTGCTATCCTTACTTTTGCCTCGGTATTAAGCTTTCTACCCACCATTCAAGGTGGGCAACAGCTTAAATATACTCTTTTTGAGCTATATCCGGGGATCACTGTTACTCTAAACCTCGATGCCCTAGGTGTGATCTTCGCATTGGTTGCATCGTTTTTGTGGATCCTAGCCAGCCTTTATTGCGTTGGCTATATGCGTGGTCTCAACGAGCATGCGCAAACACGTTTCTATGTTTGCTACGCTGTTTCAGTTGGTGCTGCAATGGGTGCTGCCTTCGCAGGCAACTTGTTCACTCTGTATCTGTTCTATGAAATTGTATCAATCTTCACTTATCCTCTTGTTATGCACCATCAAGATAAAGAGGGTTACGAAGGTGCAAAGAAGTACATTGTTTATTTGATGTTTACTTCGAAAGCATTTTTGTTGCCAGCGATGGTCATCATCTATGTGATGTGCGGTACTCTTGATTTCAACACGGCGAATATTGCACAGGGTATTTTCCCTGCTGAAGCTGATCGGTTTATGGTTGGTGTGACATTTTTGCTTTGCCTGTTTGGTTTTGCAAAGTCTGGTATTATGCCACTACACAACTGGTTGCCAGATGCGATGGTTGCGCCAACTCCTGTTAGTGCACTGCTTCATGCGGTAGTTGTTGTTAAGGTTGGTGTCTTCTCCATTTGTCGTGTGATGTTGTCAATTTATGGTACTAACATCCTTGATGAAACGGGCTTAGGCCTTTTCACTGCGTATTTTGTATCCTTTACAATTCTTACAGCATCAGTCATCGCGCTGACAAAAACCAACCTTAAGGCACGTTTGGCATACTCAACAGTCAGTCAGCTGTCCTACATCATTTTAGGTGTCGCAATGTTGACACCTAATTCGATCACAGGTGGTTTGATTCATATTGCTAACCACGCGTTGGCTAAGATCACATTGTTCTTTGCTGCGGGTTGTATTTTCGTTGCCAGTGGTAAAAAAGATATCTCAGAGATGGGCGGCTTAGGAAAGCGGATGCCGTTTACAATGCTTGCTTTTGGTGTGGCTTCTCTTGGTATGATCGGTGCTCCACCGGTTGGCGGTTTCGTCACTAAGTGGTACTTGGCCCTCGGTACTATGGATATCCATAACTACATACTACTCAGTGTTTTGTTAATTAGTAGTTTACTTAATGCTGGTTATTTTGTGCCAGTATTCTTACAAGCCTTCTTTGGCAAGCCATTACCTGCTGATGAAGGAATTACTAGTAGCCTAGAGACAAAGCCATTGATTCTATTTATGGTTATCCCTCTAGTCATCACGGGAACACTCTCGGTATTGATTGGTGTGTATCCTGACATGTTCCTAGACCTCATTAACCTAATGGTGAAGTCATGATTGTAAATTTCCTTACTTACTTGCGTGAGAGACCAAGTTTGCTTAAATGGTTGTTCCTAGCCTATTTAGCCTTTGCTCTCGTATTCGATTTCTTTGCTGATCGTCACCACGCCCACTTCTGGGGTGACCACATTGTTGGTTTCTGGGCTGTATTTGGCTTGGTGGGTTGTCTTGCAATGATTGTATTCTGTAAAGGGCTGTCACACGTATGGCTGGAGAGGGACACGGATCATTATGACAAGTAGTATTCTTATGCATCCAGCCACGATGTTCATCATCGGTGCGCTGTTGTTGCCTTTATTTAAAAAGTTCAACGCCCAAAAGATTTGGTTGGTAGCGGTACCACTGATCGCGTTTATTCAGATCAAGTACTTGCCATCATCATTTGGTTGCGTTGAGTGGCTCGGCTTCAAGTTGCAGTTTGGTCGTGTCGATCAATTAACAATGGTCTTCTTGCACGTATTCACCTTGATGGCGCTCATTGGCAGCATCTTTGGTCTTCATGTCAAAGAGAGTGGTCAGCATGCGGCAGCATGGTTATATGTTGCGGGTTCTTTAGGAACCACCCTTGCTGGTGATTACCTAACGGTCTTTATCTTCTGGGAGTTGATGGCATTCGCTTCAGTGTTCCTAGTTTGGTATCGCAAGCGTAAGCGTTCTATCGAAGCAGGTTATCGCTACCTACTTGTCCACACGTTTGGTGGACTGGTATTACTCGGCGGTATCTTCCTGCGTTATCAGAATGTCGGCGATTTGAGCTTCGAACTGATTTCGCCTGATCATGCGGTCCTTGCAGATTATTTAATCATGATCGGCTTTATGCTTAACGCAGCTGTTCCACCAATTCATGCGTGGCTGCCAGATGCGTATCCTGAAGCAACGGTAACAGGTGCGGTATTTATGTGCGCCTTCACAACCAAAACGGCTGTTTACGTTTTGGCTCGTGGCTTTGCTGGATTCGAAAGCCTTGCCATCATGGGTGCAATTATGACCCTGTATGGTGTTGCTTATGCGGTTATCGAGAATGACGCGCGACGCATTCTCGCTTATCACATTGTCAGCCAGGTTGGTTACATGGTCTGCGCGGTTGGTATTGGTACCGAGCTTGCGATTAATGGTGCTTGTGCTCACGCTTACGCTCATATCCTTTACAAGGCTCTGTTGTTCATGGGAGTTGGTAGTGTCCTTGAGATGACTGGACGCTCCAAGTTGAGTGAACTCGGTGGTCTGTATAAGTATATGCCGTTTACCATGATCTTTACCGTTGTTGGTGGTATCGCGATCTCTGGTTTCCCTCTCACCAGTGGTTTTATCAGTAAGTCAATGATCATTGCTGCTGCGGGTGCAAATCACCAATTGGTGATCATGAGCATGCTCACTTTAGCTGCAGTAGGTACCTTCCTTTCTGTTGGTATTAAACTGCCATACTTTATCTGGTTTGGTCCAAACGATTGTGGTTTGAAGCCAAAAGAGGCGTATTGGAATATGCAAGTTGGTATGTTTATGGCTGCCTTTATGTGTATCTTCCTCGGCTTCTACCCAGATTACCTCTATGACATGCTTCCATTTGCCGTAGAATATCATCCTTACACAAGCTATCACCTCACTGAGACATTCCATCTAATCGGTTTCACTGGTTTAGGTTTTTACATGATGGTTAAGTATCTCAAGCCGCACGATGTATCGAATCTTGATCTTTGCTGGTTCTATCGTCGTGGTGCTGGTTGGTTTATGTGGGTTGCTCGTAACCCTATTACCGCTGTGAATGAATTTGTTAGTAACGTATATCAGACGATTGGTTTACGTTTTACGATGGCTCTGGCTCGTGCACTCTCTTGGTTTGATTGGGAGGGCATTGATTGGGCTCTTGATGGTAGTGCACGTGGCGTTGTCAAGGGTGGTGAGCAGGTACGACAGTTCCAAACGGGTAAGTTACAACATTACATCGGTGCAGCGGTTGCTCTGCTGTTTATCGTACTTATTGTTGTGGTTTTGATCTGACACTGCCTGCTTGTTAACGGCAATTACTCATAGACAGTAGGAAGTCATGGAAAAGTATCTAATCCTGAATACATTGAATTTCCCGATCTTATCGATGCTGCTGATCATACCGGTAGTCGGGGCTATTGTTGCCATGTTTTTACGTGGTGATGCCTTATTGAAATTCTGGGGTCTTGCAGTCACCCTAGTCACAGCGATCATTTCACTTCCTTTGTGGACGTGCTTTGATAAAACAACAGCGAAGTACCAATTTGCTGAGTTACGGCATTGGTTCCCAGCTTTGAACCTTGACTATGTTGTCGGGGTTGATGGAATAAGTGTGCTGTTGGTGTTGCTTACAACGTTTGTAATGCCATTATGTATCCTTTGTTCTTGGACTTACATTAAAACTCGGATGAAAGAGTTCATCATTGTTACCTTACTTATGGAAACCGCAATGCTTGGTGTTTTTATGAGTATGAACACGGTGTTGTTCTACATCTTCTGGGAAGGTATGTTGGTACCAATGTACCTGATCATTGCGATCTGGGGTGGGGCACGGAAAGATTATGCATCAATTAAATTTTTCCTTTATACCTTTGCAGGAAGTATTTTCTTGCTGGTTGCGATTGTGGCCATGTACATCAAAACAGGAACTTTCTTTATCCCTGAGTTGATGGCTCATAGTTACAGCTTCTCATTTCAAATGTGGGTGTTCTTGGCATGCGCAATTGGTTTCGCTATCAAGATGCCGATGTTCCCGTTCCATACTTGGTTGCCAGCGGCTCACGTTGAAGCACCCGTATCGGGTTCGGTTATCCTCGCAAGTATCTTGTTGAAGATGGGTGGTTACGGATTCTTACGCTTCTGCCTACCTATGGCTCCTGAAGCAACGCTATATTGCATGCCGTATCTCATCGTCTTGTCACTGATTAGTATTGTAGTTGGTGGCTACCTTGCCTTAGGCCAATCGGATATTAAGAAGCTGATTGCTTACTCATCAGTTGGTCATATGGGTTTCGTTACACTGGGTATTTTCTTGCTCAATGATGCGGGTATCAAAGGTGCTATGTTACAGATGCTCAACCACGGTGTGACAACGGGTGCTCTGTTTATCTTGATCGGTATCATTTACGAGCGTACCCATAGTCGTGAAATTTCTGACAACAGTAAGCTTGGTATGTTTATGCCAATCTATGTCACCTTTTTAGGCATTTTCTCTTTGTCATCGCTAGCGTTCCCAGGAACAAACAGCTTTGTCGGTGAATTCCTTGTTTTACTTGGTGCCTTTGAAAAGTATCCGTTGGTTGGAGCGGTTTCTATCCTTGGTGCAATTCTCGCGGCAGCGTACATGCTTCGTTTGTTGCAAAAGATGGTGTGGGATGACTCAGACGGTCACGGGCATCATGACCATGGTGATGACCACGGTGACGATCATGCTCTTACCGATTGTAATTTCCGTGAGATTATTCAGTTGGCATTTTTGACCGTATTTGTTTTTTGGATCGGTTTTCACCCAACACCATTATTGGACATGATGGACACAAGTGTTGCTCACCTAATTCATCAAATTGATGCGGGTAGTGCTGTGCACGAAGCTGTTCAGCATGGTGAACACCATGCCCTGCTAAATAATGCAGGTGCCTGGGTCAAGAACCTCTTTTAACTAAAGGATCGGATCTATTATGTTAAACACAGTTTTTATGCCTGAATTGGCACTGATGTTAACGGTCCTGGTCTTGTTCTTCATGACCTTGGGCAAGTTTCGTACAGGTACTATCCAAGCAGTAAGTTTAGTTCTTGCTGCACTGACTATCGTTGCTACTTTTGTGAGTATGGGTAACGAAGCCAGTATGTTTTTTGGCGCATATCAAGTAGATGCGTTGTCTCAGCTATTCAAAATGGTGATTGTTGTCGGTCTGTTTTTAGTCTTCTACCTAGGTAGCGGACTGACGGGTATCGATGAGGATCTTCACCCTGAATATAATATGTTCTTGGCGATCAGTGCATTAGGGTTGATGTTCTTGAGTAGTTCAGTAGAGTTGTTGACAATTCTTCTTAGCTTAGAGATCTCTTCGTACGCGCTGTATGTCGTGATCCCCTTTCGTCGTGGCGCAGGGCGATTACATGTTGAAGCTGGAATCAAATACGTATTATTTGGTGCCGCATCAACGGGCCTAACGCTTTATGGAATGAGTTACATCTTTGGTTTAGCTCACACTACATATTTAAATGAATTAGCAGAACTCATGCCTTCATTGATTGCTACACAGCCACTTGCTGTTATTGCAATGGTGCTTGTTATGACAGCTTTCTTCTATAAGTTGGCTTTATTTCCAATGCACTTTTGGACACCGGATGTTTATCAAGGTGCTTCAAATGAGACGACCAGTTTTGTTGCGACACTGCCAAAAGTCGGTGCAGTACTTTTATTGTTACGCTTTGTAGCTGTTGCTGGTGTTGATATTTCTCAACTGACATGGGTGTTAGCTTCAATTGCTGTGCTGTCGATGACCTTGGGTAACTTTAGTGCTTTGGTTCAGACTGACCTCAAGCGTCTTCTCGCTTATTCAAGTATCGCTCATGCAGGTTATGTCATGTTGGGTATCTTGTCAGCAGATGAGATGGGTATGGCTGCAGCGGTCTTTTATGTCATTGGTTACTTATTGATGAACCTAGGCTGTTTCTTCGTTATCTATAACATCTCACCAAATGGTGAAAATGTGACATTCGATGACCTTAAAGGGTTGTCTCGTCGCTCACCATTGTTGGCATTAACCTTGTTAGTATCAGCTTTTGGTATGGCAGGTATTCCACCAACAATTGGTTTTATTGGTAAGTTTATGATCTTTACTGGTGCCATCCACAAAGGTTTCTACGCTCTTGTTATTATTGCAGTAATGAACGCAGCGGTTGCTGCATATTACTACCTTAAAATGGCTCGTGCGGCCTACTGTGGTGCAGATGAAGAGCAAGAAGCCATCGCTCTGCCATTTGGCGCTAAAGTGATGGGAGCGTTCTTTATCGTTTCAATCATCTTGATCGGTTCTTTACCTCAGAGTTTCCTCGCCGCAGCAAAAGAAGCTGTTGTGACGTTACTTTAGGGTTAGCGTTCCAGTTAAAACAAAAAAAGGTCCACCAATTTGGTGGGCCTTTTTTTGTTTGTAAAACGTCAACTTTGACATTGAAATCTGGTGCAATAAAAGTGCTTTAAATTAAACACGCGAAGCGAACAGCGATAGCGTGGCTCCGCAC
>Ga0193954_1000800_pt1 | contig 17373 bp, 13 predicted proteins | sample BB_5_MG_FD_140340 | JGI IMG/M metagenome (GOLD analysis project Ga0193954, IMG submission 140340) | Microbial mat bacterial communities from the Broadkill River, Lewes, Delaware, United States - BB_5_MG | ecosystem: Environmental > Aquatic > Freshwater > River > Microbial mats | place: USA...
GCAAACTCTTCAGGCCTATGGCCCTCACCGTGATCTTCGCGCTCGCGGGCTCGATGCTGCTGTCGATGACCCTGATGCCCGTGCTCGCAAGCTACACGCTCAAGCGCGGGCGCTCGCCGCGCCCCAACCGCCTCGTGCGTACCTTGCAGGCCTTCTACCGGCCCGCCCTGGATTGGGCCCTCAGGCACCGGCGCAAGGTACTCGTGGCGGCTGCGGGCATCGTGCTGGGCGCGGGCCTGCTCGCCAGCCAGCTCGGGTCGAGCTTCGTCCCCAGGCTTCGGGAGCAGGCGATCGTGATCAACACCGTGCGCATCGCAGGGGTCTCGCTCGACGAGTCCGTACGCTACGGCACCCGGATTGAGCAGCTGCTGCTCGCTCGTTTCCCGGACGAGATCGAGCACGTGTGGACACGCACTGGGACCGCAGAGGTCGCGACCGATCCCATGGGCCTTGAGGTCTCCGATGTCTTCATCACCCTCACCCCCCGGCGCGGGTGGACCGTGGCGAAGACTCAGGACGAGCTGGTGCTTGCGATGAACGAGGCGCTCGAGGGCCTGCCCGGGATGCGCAGCGTCTTCACGCAGCCCATCGAGATGCGGGTCAATGAGATGGTCGCGGGGGTGCGCTCGGACGTGGGCATCAAGGTCTTTGGCGACGACTTCGACGCGCTGCGCGCGGCCGCAGAGCGCATCCAGCGCGCGGTCGAGGTCATCCCCGGAGCCGTCGATGTGACCGTCGAGCAGCTCACTGGGCAAGCTATGTTGACCATAGAGGTGGATCGCGCGGCTGCGGGGCGCTACGGCGTGCCCGTCGGCGACGTGCTCGACGTCGTGCAGTCGCTCGGCACCCGAAAGGTCGGTGAGGTTGTCGAGGGGCAGCGCCGCTTCGACCTCGTACTGCGGCTGGGAGATGGCGCACGCTCGTCCGCGGACCGCATCCGCCGGCTGCTGATCCGCACCGAAGCAGGAGCGCAGGTTACCTTGCAGTCTTTGGCGAAGATCGGGGTCGTCGAGGGGCCATCTACGATTCAACGAGAGTGGGCCAAACGCCGCGCCATCGTGCAAGCCAATGTGCGGGGCCGGGACGTCGGCTCCTTCGTGCAGGACCTCCGGGTCGCGGTCGACCGCGTCGAGCTGCCCGATGGCTACTTCATCACCCTTGGGGGCCAGTTCGAAAACCTGGAGCGCGCGCGGGCCCGCCTGCTGGTGGTTGTGCCCCTCGCACTCCTGCTCGTCTTCGCCCTGCTCTACCTGACCTACGGCCGGGCCTCCGATGCGCTGAGGATCTTCACCGGTGTGCCCTTTGGCGCGGTCGGGGGCGTGCTCGCCCTGTGGCTGCGGGACATGCCGTTTTCGATCTCGGCCGGGGTGGGCTTCGTGGCCCTATCGGGGGTCGCGGTGCTTGGGGACATGGTGCTCGTCTCCCACGTGCGTCGACTGCTCGCCGACGGCGGCGCGCCCCATGAGGTCATCCGCCGAGCCGCCGAGACCCGCCTGCGCCCAGTGCTCATGACAGCCCTCGTGGCCGCGCTCGGCTTTTTACCAATGGCGCTCAATACCGGGGTTGGGGCCGAGGTGCAGCGCCCGCTCGCCACGGTGGTCGTAGGCGGGATGATCAGCTCGACCATCGCCACCCTGCTCGTGCTGCCCGTGTTGTACTCCCTGTTCGGGGTGCTAGCCACGCGCTCAGATCAGCAGGGTAAAGAGGGTTAGGCCCAGGCGACAAAGCAACTGGGGCCTAGCCAAAGGGGCCTGTCTCCTCCCATGCTTCGGCGCAGGTGCCCATGCCTCCCTCTGTGAATTCGCAAAATACCCGCGGTCTCGTCGAGCAAGTCTGTGCCCAGATGGGGCTGGACGAGTTTGCGGCCAATACTGTGGAGAGGTGGGTCAATAGTTCGCCCGAAGAGTGGGCCTCATGCTGCATGGGGGGCTGCGACCCCTGTAACGACGTCATCCGGGCCGCCGCCCTCAAAGTCCTGGAGCACCTCAACGCCGAACCTCAGTAGGCGGGTCTGGCTGTGACCTAGCCCACCAAGGCCAGGCGTCAGGGAGCGCCGCTGGGCTACCTGGCCACCCAGATGTCGGCGCTGGTGCCCTGGGTGAACTGCAAGAAATCAGTCAGACCATCGCCCGTAACGTCCCCGGTCTGACAGGCCCCCGTGAGACAGAACTCATTGTGCATGATGCGGCTTGAGCCATAGCCAGTGCCCGTTGAATAGTTGACCCAGACGTTGCCCCAGGTCGAACTGGCGCCCGTCTTGCGCACAAAGGCGATGAGGTCAGCCCGACCATCTCCGTTGACGTCATCCACCTTGCAGGTCTCGCCGCCCACGCAGAACCACCCATGCGGCGCGTAGCTGGTGCCGAACCTCCATCGGTAGGAGCGCGCGACCCAGACATCACCCTCGCCGGCGCCGGACTTGGAGCTGCGCACGAAGGCGTAGATGTCGTCATCACCATCGCCGTCGATATCACCCACCTCGCAGACCTCGCTGCCGTAGCAGAAACTGGCGTGCCAAACGCTGCTCGATCCAAAGCCACTACCCGTAGAAAGTGCCACCCAGACATCTCCGGCCGCGGCGCCGGACCTGGAGCTGCGAACAAAGGCCGCGATGTCATCCCGGCCATCACCGTTGAAGTCACCCACCTTGCAAACCTCTGCGCCATAACAAAAGCTCGAATGCCAGGTCGACCAGGCCCCAAAGCTGCTGCCATTGCTGAGCGCTACCTTCACGTCGCCCGCTGCGCTGCCGGACTGGGAGTTGCGAACAAAGGAGATGATGTCGTCGCGGCCATCCCCATTGAAGTCACCGACCTCACAGACCTCTCCAGGGTTGCAGAAACTGGAGTCCCAGACGCTGGAGTTGTTGAAACCCAGGCCATTGGACAGCGCGACCCAGACACGTCGATTGCTGCTTCCACGCACAAAGGTGACGACATCGGTGAGGCCGTCGCGGTTGAAGTCGCCAGTGCGCGGCACCTCAGTGCTAGGCGCGAACCAACCGTGCCAGATGGCGTCGTTGCCGAGCCCGTACATATAACGCACGCCAGCCCGGTCCCCCACCGTGAGCTGGCTGCGTTGAGCCGAGAACGTCGTGCCGTTCTTTCGGGTGATGGTCGCGTTTCCATTCTTTGAAAAGGCAAAGGAGCCATAGTGCATGATCGAGCCAATATCGTAGGTGCCGATATTGACGCCGTCTTCACCGCGCGACGTGTAGGTCTTGAAGTTATGAGACTTGCCGCTTTCAATGTTGTCCCAGTTAATATCCACAGTATTGCCGCGATCGGTTCGGGATTGCTCATGCCACAAACCCACGGCATGGCCGATCTCGTGAATGGCGCTGCCGGTGCTGCAGCCAGAGGCGAGCTTGATCTCTTGTTTTCCGCCCTGCTTGCCCACCTTTGAGGAGCAGCCGCTGCCGTTGACGAAGCGGATGTAAGCGCTCTGGCTGGTCCGGTACTCAAATCGAAGGCCCGCGTTCTCACGCCAGTATTGCATGGCGTCGTAGGCCCGCTGCTTGTTCACGAGGTTCGATGCAACCCGATAGTAGACGGTCTTATTCGACCACCGGTACTTACTCTTGCTTCGCGCCGCGGACTTATCCTCATCATCATCGATGGGCTCGTCCTTACCCACGTGTAGCTGGACCTCGAAGTGGTCTGCGGCCAGCTCGGCGGTCGTGAAGACCTCAGCCTCGTCGAGAATAATGTCACCCTCGAAGACGATCTCACCATTGACGCGCTCAAACTCAATGGGCCGGACCTCGCCGCGCACCAGGGTGAAGCCCGAGGCCGGCTCTCCGGGCGTATCCGGATAGGCAAGCTCGGCCCCCATCTCGAAGGGCCGGGCCGCGTCGAGGCGCTCTAGGTCCGTGGCCGGCATGAGCTCGGCCTGAGGCGTGAAGTCGAGCGCCCATGGGGCGGCGGACGAAGGGTCGTCCACAGCAGGAATGTCCGATTCAAGTGCGCTACCACCGCAGGCGGCGAGGCTCAGGGGTAGGACGAGGGTGATGAGTCGTTCCGTGAATTTGCAAGCTGTCATGCGTCTCTTTAGGGCTCGGCCTGTACCGAGCAGAAGGCCGACGCCTACAGGCGCCGGAGCGGTGATCTGACGCGTGCTAGGTGCAGGAGGCGTGCCGGGCCGAGCCCTGCGGCCCGGCCCTGCGCGTGTCGGCGTCGCGAGGCGGAAAACGCAAGCGCTGCACTTCGACACGCAGGGCTTGCGCGACATCCTGTATGGCAGACTTACCCTGCGCCGAGTCATTAGGACTGCCCGCTGGATCAGCCTGCATTGCTATGGACAGAACCTGAAGCCGCGCTCGTTCAACTCATGCTTTTAGATAGCGAGGCCGCGCGGCACAACAGTGCGATCTGCGAACGCGCTACGATGGGCCCCGAGACGGCACCTCGCAGGCCCCATAGTTAGCCCAAGCGTGCGCTATGGGGGTGGTTCAGACGCCCTGCCGAGTTCTTCCGAGCTCTTGGCCCCGTGCTTGACGAGAAGTCGAGTTGATTCTTTGGAGCGATTCTCGGCAAGGTCGATACAGGTATTCGAGTATTTGTCTGGGATGTCGGGATCTGCGCCCGCTTCCAGCAACACCTTCACCACAGCCGGGTACTCCAACGCCATCATGACAGGCGTCTCCTCAAACGTCTTGGACTGGGTATTTGGGTCCACTGAGCGACTGATGAGCCACTTTACCATCGCAACGTTGCCTGCGGCCCCGGCCGCGTGCAGCAATGAGTAGCCGTTGGGCTCCCACTGTTCTAGTGACGCCCCCTGACCGAGTAGAAACTCTGCGGCCTCGACTGAACCGCGCCTGGAGACCGTGAGCAACGCGGGGCAGAGAGAAAACACTTCAGTGCCGGCGCGCGGCTCCTTGGCTCCAATGGCTACAAGCACACCATTCTTCTTACGATAGTACCGTACGTACATACTCGCGCCCCGTTCCAGAAGGAGCTCGGCGATCTCTAGATGCCCCCCGACCACCGCCGCCGTGAAGGGGCTCGAGTCGGGTGGCGCAACGGGGTCTACGTCGGCACCTCTGTCCAGGAGTAGCCTCACACCCTCGATAAATCCAAACTCTGCGGCGAGGAGTATCGGAGGCTGGTACCCCGTGCCTGCGCTCGCCTCATCAACGTCATCTAGCTTGACAAGCTTGTCGTTGACCCTGGCCACGACCTTCGGATCTTGGCAGCCATTCACCAGCCGCACGAGCTTGTGTAGCGCCCTGGGTAGTCCCTGGGGCTTGGGCTTGCGACGGGGCGACTCCCCACCAAGCGCAGCTCGCAAGAGTGACTGGAGCCCCTGCATTTGTCGAATCCAAGGCCCTGGCGAGCCCGTCTCCACTACCAAGACCTTGAGTTCTGAGTCCTCCATGATGCACTTCAGCGCTCGCAACGCCCGCTTCATCAGCTCTCGTTTGGGCACAAACCCAGTCTGCCGAATCCACCTCTTGGCTTCCTCAGGGACGCCCCGGATACGCTCCTGAGCCGCCGCTGCGATGATCGCAGCCGCGGCCACCACCTCCTCACACTCGCAGCTATCAAGTTTAGACGGGCTGCCCAAGCCTCGCTCGATGCAGGCCGTCACGAAATGCTCATCCGGACTGCCCTCGAGTCTCGCTACCCAATCCAAGGCAGTGTCATTGCCAAAAGGTTTTGAACTCCATACACCCATAAATCACTCTTGAGCACATCTTGGGGCCTCGTACCGGTAGGCGACCCGCGCGAGCATCGCGGCTCATCAATCCAGCCTGCGAAACCACCCAACATGCTGCTCGTCCACACTCACACCCTCTCGGGCCACCAGCGGAACAATCACATTTTGCCCGACCACATCCATGCGGTTGAGCGCCTCATAGTCTGACTGAAAAAGCGCCGAGTCCGGGCACTCAGACCCGTCCAAGGGATAGTGCGCCACGCCCGAGCCGCGCAAGAAGACCAGACCATCCTCATAGCCGTGTACGTCGCCGATTCGATGACTCGTGGACCCCGTGATCCTGCGCCACTCGCCGCCGTCGGACAGTTGGTGCACATCTCCACCGGTGGTCGCAGCTACGAGGCCGAAACCCGGAACCTGCTCGATGACCACCACATTGCCCAGCAGCACGGAGGTCACATCGATGGACATCTCTTGGCCGTCCCGGGCGCCCCAGACCTCACCGTCCCGGAAGAAGGACGCGAACAAACCAAAGCCAGGCGCCACCCAGGTCGCGTCATGGGGGGTGTTCCGTCGAAGCCCGGGCACTCGCCAGCGCTCTCCATCAAACCATTCAAAGGCGCCCCAGACCTCCTCTTCGCGGTTGCTGGTCATGGCAAAATGCTCGACGGGGCCGTCGGGGGCGCCGACCAAGTCGATGACGTCTTCGCGACTCAGTACGGTGCCCTCGGCAGTCAACTCAAGTTGCGGTTCTGGGTCCACGCTGAAGACCGCGCTAAATACCGCCCCCGCCTGCCCACCCAACCAAACCCTGCCGTCATCGCGCCGGTAGCCAGAGTACAGCGGCACGGGCACCGCCTGACGCACCACCCGGTCCCCATTCGTAAAGTACACCTCGGCGCCCTCCGTCATCACCAGCGCCCAAGAATCGTCGAGCGCGAGCACAGAGCTGGGCACAGCGGCATTTCCCAGCGAGACCTCTTCCGGGTTAAAGGCGGCGCATGGGTCGAGCGCAGGCACACGCACGTCGGCCAGCTCGGCCGGTAAGGCCGAAGCCACCCGCCAGCCCGAAAACGCCCCGTCGTCAAGCTGGGTTTCGCGCACCTGGTTCGCCATGGGCAGGGCTCGGGTCCGGTCATCGGGTCCGGCCATGGCCACCGGCCCGGCCTCAAACCCGTGGTCAGCCAGCGTCGCCTCATAGAGCATCGCGGTCACGGTGATCTGCGCCTCCGACGGCAGGCTGTGAATCAGGGGTGGGATGAGGCCTTCGACGATGTCCGCGGCAACCAAGGTCTGCAGGGTGTCATCGTGCTGCACCGCGATCAGCGCGGAACGATGCGAGGCGTCGATGGGCAGCTCCAAGCGCAGCGGCTCCAGCGGCTCGCTGGCCCCGCAGGCCAACAGCGGCAGCAGCAGCGCCACCGCCCCCAGCACGGGCATCACCGCTCGCATCGTGCCCACCACCTCCGCATGGTGCAGTGGCGCCCGCTCTAAGTCGAGTCGGGAGCGGCCCACCGCGCCCCGGACGGGATCGAGGGGGTTTGACGGCCACGCTCCGGGGGCTACAGTCATAGCGTGAAGGCGAACACAGACTGCGGCTTCTGCATGGACTGTGAGCGCGTCATTCATGAACCGACCTGCTGGCATCACCCCGAGCTGCGCCTGCTCGACCCGACCGACCCCACGACCATCGACAGCCTGCGGGCCCTGGACGACCGGGACCGCGCGCAGGCGTACACACAAATCATGAGAAAGCTCGGGCTCATGACGGCCGCGAGCCTCGTGGTCTGGCTCATCGCGGTCGTCATGTTCGGACCCCAACCCTCCACCATGTACCCGCTCGCCATCGCCGCGCCCCTCGCAGTGCTGCTGCCCAGATGGGCGCGGCGCAAGGCCTACGCTGAATTTCGTCCACGGTTCGGGCGGTGGACCGGAGAAGACAGTTACCCCGAGCTCAGCGAAGAGGAGCTCGCCGCGATCGAGCCCTATGACGAGGACGTGGAGCCCAGTCTGCTGTCCTCTCTGCGCTAGCCTCAGCGGTGCATCATGAATGCCCGTCCTCCGTTTGCAGCACGGCCCGGATTGTAGCTTGCACTTTCCCCTGTGCCCCGCAGGCGTACCCGCGTGACAACGCAACTTGCGCTCGGCTTCACCTTGGCACCGGCCACCGGGGCCTCAGCGTGTGGCCCCTGCAACAACCCCTCGTCTCTTTGCCTGCGATGTGGACGCGCAGGGCGATGCCTCGAGTCGCAGGAGATTTGCGCCGACGATGTCTGCAGCGCCAACGACGACTGCGATGAGCGGTTTCGTTGTTCCGCCGCCGGGTTGTGCGAACCGCAGACCTTCTGCGATTGAGATCCTGCGTCCGCCTGTGGCCCGCCCAGATCGGTGCGCACCCGCAGCCATCAAGCTCGATCGTCTCAGGGCCCCCTGCGGCCCCTTTCCGCGCCCCTGTATGGGGCGTCCCAGGGCCCGCCGCTTGACTTCATGCCCGGGCCCAGCGACAGACAGCCATGGCCGGGGCTCCCCTTCACGTTGGCGTGGATGCAACCACTTGGTGGAATGATCGTGGATTCGGTCGTTTCACCCGCGAGATGATGCTTGCGCTGCTTCGGCGGGACTCGGGCATCAAGTACACGCTGGTCGTCGACCGACCGAATGATGGCGCTCTGCCCGAAAACGCCGAGGTCATCGAGGTGGGCACCACCAAGAGCCTCAACGAGTCCGCGGTGGGCAAGAGCTCACGCAGCCCCGACTACTTGTTCAAGCTGGGCATGGCGGTGAGCCGCGCCAAGTTCGACGTCTTTTATTACCCGGCGGTCTACTCGTACTTCCCGATGCTGGCCCGGGTGCCCAAGGTGATCTGCTATCACGACACCACGGCGGAGCGGTTCCCGAACCTGCTCTTCCCCACCAAGCTCAACGCGCGCCTTTGGAAGGCGAAGACGATGCTGGCCAAGTTGCAAACTACGCGCGCGATGACGGTCTCTGAGGCCTCGGCCCGCGATATGGAGAACATCCTCGGCATCCCCCGCAGCCGCATCGACGTCGTCACCGAGGCCGCCGACCCCACCTTCCGCGTGCTCGAAGACCAGACCCCCGTGAAGGCGGCACGCGAAAAGTACGGCGTGCCCGAAGACGGCCGCCTTCTCGTCTACGTGGGCGGCATGAACCCCCACAAGAACCTGCTGGGCCTGCTCAAGGGCATGCCTGAGGTGCTCAAGGCCCACCCCGATACCCACCTGGCCATCGTGGGCGATACCTCCGGTAAGGGCTTTTGGGACAACGTGCCCGAGCTGAAAGCCTTTGTGCAGGACACGCCCGGACTCGCCCAGCATGTGCACTTCACCGGCTACGCCTCCGACGAGGAGCTGGTGGCCCTGCTCAACTCCGCCGAGGCCCTGGTCTTTCCGTCCATGTGGGAGGGGTTCGGCCTGCCCGCGGTGGAGGCCATGCAGTGTGGCGTGCCTGTGCTCGCCAGCCGTCGCGGCAGCCTGCCGGAGGTCATCGGCGACGCCGGCCTGTTCTTCGACCCCGAGTCGCCCTGGGGCATCGCGACCTGCATCATTCGCTTTTTGAAGGATGACGAACTGCGGGCCGACCTCAAGGCCAAGGCCCTACCCCGGGCCCAGACCTTCACCTGGGACCGTGGCGCAGAGCTGGCCGAGCAGTGCTTTCGGCGCTGCTACGAAGACAGCCGCCGATAGCCCCCTGAGCGTGCGCGCGCTCATACCCGTGAGCTGAGCCCCGCTGTGCACTATCTTGGGTCTATGCCCAAGCTTAGATCCGCCCTCTGGCTCGCCCCCATTCTGCTCTGTAGCGCACCCGCCGCCGCCTGGGACCCAGGCGAGGCGCCCACTGCCCTGCGGGTCTCCAAAGTGCAATCCGCCTTGTCACGTGCCGAGGACCGGGCGGCCCAAGCGAAGGTGCGGTTGCAATTTGCCCGTCAAGACAAGGCCCCCAAGTGGACTCAGCGCACGGTCTGGACCCACCTGGAAGCGGGGCGCACCTGGGTCTTCGCCGTAGGTCTGAAGTCCGGCATCAAGAACGAGGGCCTGGCGCTTCGCGCGGCCGAAAACCGAGCCCGGGCTGAGTTGGTCAAGCATGAGCATGGCGTCAAGACGAAGGTCATCAAAGGCAAGGATGGCAGCCGCTCCGTGTCGATGAGCTCCAGCGGCTCTGTGCCGGGCGCGGTGCCGCTGGACTGGTATCGGGCCAAAGACGGTACCACCTACGCGCTCGTCGTCGTCGCCCGCTGACTGAAGGGCACTAAAAGCAGACCTTTGAGGCGTCGTAGTCGACGCAACTCACGCCGGGAGTCGCACACGCCTGATCGGCGCCGCAATCATCGAGGCATAAACTATATTCGACATCGAAGTTCACACACAGAGATCCGTCCGGGCAGTTCTGAGTAAAGCACTCCCGAGTGCAATAGGGTGCAGCGAGGTCAGTAGTATTGCAGCCCAAGCCAGCGTCCCCCTCGCACTCCGTGCCCATCGGGCAGGGGTCACCCACCTGAGGCTGCACCGGCGGCGGCATGTTGGGATCGACACCTAGGTAGGCCTTGGGGTAGCAGATCTTCACCCCGCTGACGTCAAGGCCACAAATCGTCGTCTCAGCCCCGCAAAAGTCATCCGGGCAGACCTGCAGACAGAAGGGGTCAATATCAAAGAAGCACTGCCCCTGAAGGCTACAGGTGCAGCCCTGCTGCGCGCAGAAAGACTGTGTGGCGCAGTCCTCGTCCGTCGCGCACTGGGTCTGCAGCACCGCGATGGCATCTGCGCAGATCGTGCCCCGGGGACAGGAGGCTGAAGCGCAGGGCTGAGTACAGATGCCCAGCTCACAGTTTAGGGAAAAGCAGTCGACGTTGGCAGCGCAGGCCTGACCCACGCCTCGCTCGCCCCGCCTAAACGCGGCGTTTTCGTTGAACTCCTTGTCCCCTGAGCTGAAGCCTGTCTGCTCCTGCTCCGCGCAGCTCACAGCCAGACAGGCCACGACAAACAAGCTCGTCTTAGTGAGCGTACTCATTGCACCACCTCCGCCAGGCTCTCGACGTCATTGAATCCGTAGGTCCCGCCTATCGACAGATAGACCGCGAAACCGCGAATCCCGCGCTTTTCAAGGCTACTCACGAGGTTGCCGCTATCGAGGACCGTATCCGCAACCGTAATATGATTACCGGTGATGAGTACACCGGTGAGCGCGACATCCGCACGGCCGCTGCCCCTCGCCAAGGACATGCCCACCGACGCACCGTACTCCCTGATCTCGGAGCTTCCAGAGACCTCGAAGATTCGGTCCAGCGCCATGTCCTGCTGCTCCGGTGTCAACGAGCCAAGGGACGCCAGCTGTGCGTTAATAGTATCCAGCTCATCCTGATTTGCGAGGGTCTGGGAGAGGGGCCGGGCAAAGACCCCGGCGCGCACCTCGATATCATCGCTCACCTCGACCGCGGCGCCCACCGCCACCCGCAGCGCCAGGGGCTCAGAGACACTCGCTTCAGACTCATCACCATCCAAGATCACCTCATTGTAGCTGCGCGGCAGCCGCACCGCGGCCTCGGCCGTGAGCATGAACCCCGGCAGGTCAAGGGCGCCACCGAGCGTGAACTCAAGCGGCTTATAGTTCTCGGAGCCGGCATGTTCCACGATGATGGTGCTGATCTCTGTTCCAAACCTGGCGTCGGAGACGACCCGGCTGGAACGGAACTTCGCAGTGCCGCCCACGTTGGCGGTCGGACTGAGTGCCATCAGACCAATCCGGAGACTCCCGAGGTCCACCTGCAACCCCAGCTGCGCTCGTAGATCTGCCGCGATCGCTTCGACAGACTGAAGCGTGGAGTCGACAAAGGGCGCCGTCGGGGTGGGGCCTACTTCGAAGAAGGCCAGAGAGTATAGTTGCTTGATCTGAGTAATCTGCAGGACGCCGCCGAGCCCCACACTCACGGGACCAAAGTCCATCGCGCCGGCAGCGTTCAGCCAATACTCCGTGCGGGTGTCCTCCAGAACACCTTCGCGAGCGAGAGGATAGATGTCGGGATCGAAGAGCACCGCGCTCTCCAGCGCCGCCCCTTCGGGAATGAAGACCCCAAAGCCAGCCGCAGATCGATAGCCCAGCGCCTCGAAGGGATAGACCGAGGAGGCCGCAGAAGGGAAGGCGCTGATACTCTTGACCGACAGCTCAGCGGACTCGGTGTTGCCCGCGCTGTCAGAGATCACAAAGTAATCCTCGAAGGTGCGCGTCTGAAATCCGTAGGCGCTGGCCGATAGGCCCACCTCCGCCGCCTCAGAATCCGGCAACACCGCTGGGTTGTAAAACAGCCCCTCTCCGCCTCGCGCGGAGGCCACCCCAGCCCCCGCCATGCCGGCGGTCCGCGCAGAGATGCCCACCTGCGCCGAGGCCTCAGGGCACAGGCCGACGACGGCCACAATTATCAGTGCGGCGTGTATCCAGGACTTCGACATGCGCGTGCAGACCATACGGCCGAACTGATAGCCCCCGCAATGTCACCTCCCGCTTCTGAGCAGGTTTACGTCAAGATGAGTTGCAATCGTTTGCGTTTGAGGAGCAAGCCTGCGCCGCGGGCCATGGCGCGCCACTTCGAGACAGGCTGTATGACAGGGACCCACTGCGGGTCCCAGGCCGGGAGTATGTCATCATTTTCGGAACAGCGCCGGCGTTCATCGGCGCTGGGTCTCTTCGCAGGATCCCGAGCGCGTCCGCGCGCACACCGAAGCCCACACGCCGTCGACGCCCCCTGCTCCGCAAGGACCCCACGGTGGCCGCCCCCCGAAGCCTGCGCGTCGCGGACTCGGCCCACCTCGGCCCGTCATGATCGAGCTGTGGCGCCGGCCCGGAGCGGTCATCGTGGGCCACACAAACCACCCGCTGCGCCTCACGATTGCGCTCCAGGCTCAGGGTGGGCGTATTCCGGCCTCGGCGCGCAACCGCACGACGCGCCGCGGCTCAAGGCGGAGCCAGCACGGGCCCCCGCGTTGCGTCCTGCGCACATTGCGCCCCCCTCAGATCCTAGCTAGACCTCAAGTGTGAGTCGTGAATCGGTAAAGGCGTATTACGAGGCCCTAGAAGACAAGTTTGAGCGCTACAAGGGCATCCCTGCCCTGTGCGAACCCGGCCTGCACGAGATCGTCGCCGACCTGGTCTGCGACCTCGTACCGCCCAAGGCTCGCGTATTGGACGTAGGCTGCGGCCGAGGCGCGCTGGCTCTAAGGCTTCATGATCGCGGGCTCGCGGTCGACGGTTGTGACCTGTTCGACCTGTGCGAGTGCAAGGACGAGATTGGCTTCATCCACTGCACCGCCGAAGAGGCCGACTTTGACGGGCCCTACGACGCCATCTGCATGATCGAGCTGCTGCAGGCTACGGAGTCGCCCTTCGAGGTCATCCGCAAACACGTCGAACACCTCAAGCCCGGCGGCTACATGATCATCAGCTCGCCCAATGTGGCCTCGGACCTCAGCCGTGTGGAGTTCTTCCTCAGAGGGCGCCACCTGTACTTCGAAGGGCATAATGTCACTCAAGACGGCAGCATCACCCCGGTGCACGAGTGGCAGATCCGTCACATCTTTCAGGAACTGGGCATCAACTATCTCGAGACCCGGGGTGCGCTGGAGGAACGACAGCCTCCCAAGGGCGTAGCGTGGAGCCTATTGAAGCTCTACTACGCCTACGCTAGAACGCGGAGCATCCCGCCGAATGATTCGAAGATCTCGATCTTCGTCGGCCAACGTCCATGAGCCTGCGTCAACGTACCCTGCGAAAATTCTACGGCCTGAGGGCCCCCCAGACCGGCGTGCATGATGAGCCGGCGGCGCTGGGCGGACCGGCCCTGAGGGACAAGCGCATCCCCTGGCCCAAGTGGCCGGTGCACGGCACCAAGGAGCGCATCGAGCTGATGCGCACCCTAGAGGGCGGCAACTGGTGGTATGGGGCGCGCGTCGCCAAGTTCGAAGAACGGTACGCGGAGTTTCAGGGCGGCAAGTACTGCGTGACCTGCTCCACCGGCACCATCGCGCTCGAGGTGATGATGCAGGTGCTGGGCGTGCGCCACGGGCCGAACCCGGCCGAGGTGATCGTGCCCGCCTTTACCTTCATCGCGACGGCCAGCGCCGTGGCCCGCATGGGTGGCAAGCCGGTCTTTGTGGACGTCGATGACTCTTGGTGCCTTGACCCCGAGCGCGTCAAGGAGGCCATCAACGAGCATACGAAGGCCATCTTGCCTGTGCATTTCGCAGGCCGGGTTGCCGACATGGACCAGCTCAATCAGATCGCCCGGGAGCATGACCTGACCGTCATGGAGGATGCCTGTCACTCCTGGGGCTCTCAGTGGAAGGGCAAAGGCACCGGCGCGCTGAGCACGGGCGGGGCCTTCAGCTTTCAGATGTTCAAGAACCTCACCGCCGCCGAGGGTGGGGCCATCGTGACCGACGATGAGGGCTTCGCGGACGCCTGCCGCTCGATCGTCAACTGTGGCCGCACCAAGGACGCGCCCTGGTACCACCACCCAGAGCTGGGTTCGAACGCCCGCCTCACCGAAATGCAAGGTGCCTTGCTGCTCGCCCAGCTGGAGCGTCTGCCCGCGCAGACCGCTCGACGAGAGGAGAACGCCCGCATCTTAGATCAGGGTCTTTCGGGCATCGAGGGCCTCACCCTTCAAGCCGGCGATCCTCGGGTGACGCGCCACAGCCACCACCTGTACTGCTTCAAGATCGACGAGGCGGCCTTTGGCTGCTCACGCTTGGCCTTCATCAAGGCCTGCCAGGCTGAGGGCCTGCCGATCAGCGAGATGTACTATCCCGAGCCCGTCTACAACCAGCCCATATTCAAGCAGCTTCAGCCCGAACAACCCCACGCCTGCCCCGTTTCCGAGGACCTGGCGTGGCGCTCGGCGGCCTGGCTCAATCATTGGCTGCTGCTGGGGACCTCCGAGGACATGCAGGACATCATTCAGATCGTCCGCAAAGTGAAGCATCACGCCCCTAAGCTCGCTTCGCTTGACTGCAAAGCTGGGCGTGAGTAACGCGAGGACTACCGTGTCATCCTTAGGTCAGTGGCTCAATGAAATGCAGCAGGAGCTGTCGCTCGACCTCACAGGTCGCGTGAAGAAGGCCGTGCTTGGCACCAAGCACTATGTCTTTCGCGAGGTGAACATTCGCAACTATCTCGGCCAAGCCGGGGTCAAGAAGCTGCAGATAGGCACCGGGACCAACTATCTAGAAGGCTGGCTCAACACTGACATTGAGCCGGTGTCCAAGCGCATCGCCTATATGGACGCGTCGAAGCGCTTTCCTTTCGAGGATAATACCTTCGACTTCGCCTTCTCCGAGCACAACATCGAGCACTTATCCTTCGAAGGTGGCCAGTTCATGCTGAAGGAGCTGCTACGAGTGCTCAAACCGGGTGGGCGGGTGCGCATCGTGCATCCCGATCTTGCGCGGCTGCTTGAGCTCTATGGTGGTGAGCATAGCGACGTCCAAGCCCGATATATTAAGTGGATGACGGACCGCTTTCAGCCGCACGTCGGGGCCTACGATGACGTGCACGTCATCAATCACACCCTACGCTTCGCCGGGCACCAGTTCTTCTATGACCGGCGCCTGTTCCTGCAGTGCCTCGACCGGGCCGGGTTCAGTGAGATCAAGGACGTGCCGCCGGGGCCGGATCAAAGCGAGCACCCTGAGTTCCGTGGCATCGACTCCCACGGGACTTTCATTGAAGATGAAGAGATCAATCAGTACGAGTCGATGGCCTTCGAGGCCCGCAAGCCGCTGTAGCCGCGACTACAGACGTCCGGCCTTGAGCTCATCCACGATGTGATCACAGGCCCGCGCGCAGATCGCCATGATCGACAGCAGCGGGTTTTGATGGCCTGATGTGGTGAAGCAGGCGCCGTCGGTGACAAAGACATTGGGAACATCCCAGGCCTGACAGTACTGATTGAGCACCGAAGTCTTGGGGTCTGCGCCCATGCGCACCGTGCCACCTTCATGAATACTCGCGCCGGCCGGCAGCGGCTCGGGCGAGCGCATCACGACCTCATAACCCGCCTTTTCCAAGATCTCGGAGAGCGAGTCGATCATATCCTGCTGCATCGCCTCATCGTTTTCGGTGCGACGGAAGATAATGCGCGGCACCGGAATGCCCCACTTATCGTTCAGCTCATCATCAATGACGATGCGGTTGTCTCGACGCGGCGGGATCTCACCGTGCGCAGACAGAATGAGGGTCGACATCCACCGGCGAAAGGGTCCTGCGCGCAGGGCTCCAAAGTATCCCGCAGTCTGGTACCCGCGAATGAATCCGTCGGAGCGCTTGTCACCCGGGCGGTTCCTAAAGTTCGGAATGAGCAGCGGCGGGAACGCGACCTTCTGACCACCGACGGGTTTGAATCCCACCGCCCCTACACCGAAGAGGTGGTCACTGAGATAGCGCCCGAGGGCGCCCGATGAGTTTGCCAAACCATCCGGCCAACTCTCCGACTTAGAGTTGAGCATGATGCGCGTGGACTCGAGGGATGAGGCCGCGAGCACCACCACGCGCCCCTCAACCTCTTCGGTCTTCATGGTCTCGGCGTCGACGAAAAGAACACCCTTGGCCCGCCCGGTATTGGGGTCCAGGTTGACGTGGCGCACGATGGCGTTGGTGCGAATCGTGAGATGACCCGTCTGACGAGCATAGTAGATAGAGTTGCGCACCGTGCAATCGTGCGCAGGGTGCCCGCCGTGGTCGTAGCGATCGACCCGCTCATCAATGTCGCCGGTCTCGCCCGGTCCAAACGGGCTCGCATAGGGCGATAGAGTAACTTTGCAGTCCTTGTGCAGGGCCGAGACTGCAGAGGCGACCCCGTTCTCTGCCTTGGTCATGGCCCGCGCGGCCAGCGCTCCGCTATAACCCTTGGCTCCCGCCTCCACGGGACCCGTCACCCTCAGGACCCGCTCGCAATACTCATAGTAGGGCTCAAGATCAGAGTAGTTGAGCGGCCAGGCCTCCCCGTCCCCATCGCGCTCGGGAGCCTTGAGTTCATCTTGGCTCAGGCGCGGGGTCATGCGCTTCCAGATTTGGGTGCGACCGCCGAGCTGCCGACCGCGGATCCAGTGGTAGGGCAGCGAGCTGGGAACCATGTACGGGTTGTCGACGTCATCCACGTACAGGTCGGCGGAGTCCTTGCCGAAGGCCGGGCACTCCGACTGGATCATCTGCCGATCCGAACCATGGCGGGACTCGTCTTCCGCGCGTAGGTGAATCATGCGCTGCAAGTCGGGCCGGCCCGAGAGCACCGTACCCAGCTCAAAGCCGGTGCGGCCGAGCACATCGGCGACCGTCTTGGCGCGCTCCACCTGCTCGCCCACCGTGCTCTTGATCTGATCGCCGAGGCCCTGCGGGGTGCGCTTGGGCTTGGGCGGCGCGGGCACGCCCTTGGGGTCATCACCACCAGGCTGGGTGGGGTCGCGCCCCGCTTCGAGCAGGAGCACGTCGAGCCCGGCCTCGGTGAGCTTTCGCACCGCCATGCCGCCCGCGGCTCCCGATCCCACTACGACGACGTCATACTGTTTTGACCCCATGGCCCCTCCTTAGCCTGTCTGCGGCCAAGTCTCGACCCCGCGCGTGCACAGAAAAGTGCGGTACAGTAAGCTGCCAAGGGGGCCGAATCGGCGCCCACGGAGTATACAGACTTGATGCGCCACGCCCTGC
>Ga0193954_1000805_pt1 | contig 17314 bp, 6 predicted proteins | sample BB_5_MG_FD_140340 | JGI IMG/M metagenome (GOLD analysis project Ga0193954, IMG submission 140340) | Microbial mat bacterial communities from the Broadkill River, Lewes, Delaware, United States - BB_5_MG | ecosystem: Environmental > Aquatic > Freshwater > River > Microbial mats | place: USA...
ACGGGTGGGCCCACTACCCCGCCGTCGAGCTGCGACACATGGACGCCAGGCGCGCCGCGTCCCACGACGAAGGCCACCTTGCGACCATCAGGCGAAAATGCGGGAACAGAGACGCTTGTATGCACGCTCGTCTCCGCGCCTTCGGTATTTGTGCTCACCCGAACTCCAGGCACCGGCGCCGCGCCGCATAGGTCCGCGAGGTAGAGGTCGGTGCGTTCATCTACCTCGAGGTCCCCAGCGATCGCGACGGTGAGGCGCTCTCCGCCATCCGTGATATTCAGGACAAGGGACTGAGTATCGGTGCCCCCTGCTTGGTCAGTCACCTCGATGGTTAGGATGTGCGGGCCCAAGCTAGCCCGATCGGGGGTCCCCGTGATGACCGTCGAGGGCGTGCCCACAGCCCTCAGATGCAGACCCGGGGGCAGCCTGCCCCCCACGATCGCCCAGCGATAGTCACTCCCGCTGCCCCCACGCGCGGTTAAGGTCGCTCGGTAGGGCGCGCAGGCCGTGGCGTCTACTAACTCAGTCGTGGTGATGTCTATGGGTGGCCCCACCGTGAGGGAGTAGGGCTTGGAGTCAGTGTTATTATGCGCATCAGCGACCGTGATGACACCCGTGAAGGTGCCGAGCTCGGTAGGGGCCCCAAGTACAGCGGTCCGTGGTGTACCCTCGGGATCAAGGTGCAAACCAGCCGGTAGTTGGCCGCTATCCACGCGCCAACGATATGGTCCCGCACCACCTTCTGCGACGACCTCTAGAGAGAGGGCTCGCCCCAGAGACGTCGTAGCAAAGTCGATAGTCTGTTCACCGCCGGTCGTGATTCGCAGAGGTTGTTCATCCGAGACCACGATGGAGAATGAGCGCTCGACCCGGTCTCCGATCGCGTCGACCACCTCGAGGCTGACGTCGAAGCGGCCGCCGCGAGTTGGGGTCCCAGAGACTATCGCCGCCGGCGTCCCACCCTCTATTGTGATGCCAGGCGGCAACTCCCCTAGGCGGCTCCAATAGTACGGAGGCACGCCATGCATCGCCACCACCTGGGTCGAGTAGGGCACGTTTAGCGCGCCCTCAGGCAGGGCTGTGGTGAGCAACGAAAGCGCAAGCAGACTGTCACGAACCACAATGCGAAAGTCGGATTGCGCGCGCCTTCCGTCTGCGTCCTCGACCTGCAGGGTGTAGTCGAAAGCCCCGCTGGATTCGGGAGCGCCAGTGATGTGCGTAGTGGGCGTGCCCTCAGGGTCAAGCTCAAGCCCCGCAGGAAGAGCCCCCTCTGCAATAGACCACCGGTACGGTGGGCTACCATGCATCGCTGTCGCCGACGCGGCATATGCCGCACCAGGGCGCCCCTGCGGTGGCGCCTCGGCGAGGATGCGTAGCCCTGGTTGAGGTGTCGACGATAGCCGCTCAGTGTCGCCGTCCACGCAGCCGCTGCTGGCGAGTACGATGACCAGGGTCGTAAGGGGCCGCATATTGCCGAGGGGCTGCATGGGGCCATTGTGAGAGATCTACGGAGAATGCCAAGCTCAAGCCCGCCCAAGAATGACTGTACTTGGACCAAAAACTTAGGCCGGAGGGCCAAGAACCGAGATGTGTTTGGTACGCGACGCCATAGCCGCGCGCCGCAGGTCGCCTTTCATTTTAGGGATTTTGCGTTTGGCCTCGACGAACTCCTCGTCGCGCCATTCCTCGGGGCGTGGTCGCGAGCCCTGGACCCACTTGTAGAGGCTGTGCTTGGCAACGCCGAGGTTCGCCACGCCCTGGCGCACCGCCTCATCCTTGAATTCCGCCGTGTACCTCTGATTTGCCATCTGACAAGGGCAGGTGGCAGGACTGCGGGCGTAGGATCCCATCGCCGAGGGTGTTGTGCAGCATGCCTTGCAGGACCCTAAGGTGAGCGCCGCCGAAGGAAAGCGTGTGCACAAGGTCACCTCGGAGCTGGCACCGGGCGTGTCTTCAGTGGCGACAGCGAAAAGAGAATGAGCGCGCGGGCCGACCGGTCACGTGCCCTGCCCTGAGGTCGTCTGCCTGAGCAATGGTAGTAGTGCGTCCAGCTTCGTGACACTGCCCAGCGGCTCCCTATAGACGGCATAGATTGAAGTCGTTTCGAAGCGCTCGAAGGGCAGCCTGCGCAGGCGACCCGCTGCCACATGTTCACGCGCGATGGCATCGGGGAGCACCGCGAGATAGTCCCCAGTTAGGCAAAAGTCGATGCCGAGCTGCAGGTGAGCGAGATGCGCACCGACCTTGCGCGAAATATCCACCGGCCAATGATCATCCCCGCCGGGTGGCCCTGCGAAGGTATGCTCGCAGATCTCCTCGATGCTCGGCTCGGCCTTCGCGTACAGGTCATGGGAGCGCCCGCAGTACACGCCGTAGGCAATATGTGCGAGCCGCTCGATGACCAGCTGCGGGTTTGGCACGGGGTCATCCAGCAGCGCTAGATCCAGCACACCAGCGAGCAGCTGGGCGTTGGCACGCTCGGCGTCCAGCGACGAGATCTCCGGCAGCAGCTCGGGGTGCTGGGTCCGCAAGACCTGCAAGGCAGGTAGCACATAGAGCGAAGCAAAGGGCCCCGGGCAGGCCACCCTCAGGGCCCCACGAACCTTTCCACCGCCCATGCGCTCGACCCCATCGTCCAGCACACGCATCGCTCTGCGCACGCTAATCAGGAAGTCGCTGCCAGCCTCGGTGAGGACTAGGCTGCGTCCCTTGCGCTCAAATAGCTCCTCGCCGAGCGCATCCTCCAGCAAGCGGATGGACCTTGAGAGCGCCGAGGGGCTGACACGAAGCTGCTCCGAAGCTGTGGGCAGGTGTTCTGTCTCGGCCACCACACGGAAGGCGGGCAGCCAGTTCCAAAAGCCGATCAGCCGTCGGGTGCGATCCATATCAGGCGAGAACTAATACGCGGGGGCAGCTATGCATAGCCACCCCGCACACGATCAGCGGCCTGAAGTGCAGCACCTGCACCTAGCCTCAGCCTTCAATTGCAGGTCACGCGTCTGTAGAGCGCCCGTTACAGAGGCCGAAGCCCACAGACAGGTCGTCTCGGTTTGGCACGAGCTGTGCGTTACCTCAGGGCATGCACACTATGCACAGACCCAAGCTCCAAACGATTCACGGCGCCCTCGCGGCCTCCGCGCTCGGCCTGTTCGCGCTCGCAGCCTGTGGGCAAGCCACCGACACCCCCGATGCCCACGCCTCATTTGAAGGGCGACTTGCGCAAGCTGTCAGCTTCGCACGGGCCCACCCCGGCGCCTTTGACACCTTCGCCGACGGCCGACACGATGCGGACGACATCGAAGCCGGCCGCATCGAGGCGCCCAACGACGGGGCCCAGATCACAGCAGAGCTGCTGCCACTCATCGATGCCGCCGAGTCCTATAGCGAGGCGATCTTGCTGGCCCGGGTCGCCGGCCAGCGCGTAGGCGACGTGCCCTATGTACCCGCGACGCTCTCCGAGGACCCCAAGGACCCCAACTGGGAGTTCGCGGGCCGGAACGTGACCTTCCCCTACGCCCTGCAGAATGCGCTCGATGCACGCCGCGCGCTTAGAGATGGCATGCTCGACGAAATGTCGGACGATGAGTTCGCGGCTTTTGAGGTCGTGGAAGTCGCCGCTCACCTTGAGCGGCGCGAGCTCATGGCCAAGGCGCTGGGTTGGACCTTTGACTCACGCGAGGACCTCTATGTTGCAGATAGCCCGGACGGTACTATCTGGCGCAAGAAGCTGCCCGAGGGCTACGTGCGTGCGCAGATCGACGCGGAGCCCTCCAGCCTGCCCTTCGATCCTGCCTCCCCGCCCGAGGACCTCCTGGCGCCCGGCCAGGGCCTCAACTATGCACTCATCGGGTCCGACAACCGTGGCCTGCGCAGCCGTGACAATGGGTATAGCATGGGCAGCGCAGCCTGGGAGCCCAAGGGCGCTATCGTGGACGACGGGCGTACAACTCAGGAGGTCCCAGTAGAGGTCGACTGCACCGGCGTGAAGATCCGCCCGCGCCTCGTCGCCACTGCTGGGCACTGTATGTTTAAGGACGGCTCCTGGAACGATAATACGAAGTGGATCCCCGGCGCAGACGGTATCGACGCTGCCGAGAATGGCCGCGACCCCTCACCCAATGGTTACAAGACCCGCTATGCCCGAGTAGTAAGGGGCAACTGGTTCGACCACGAGTGGAGCAACTATGACTTCGGCGTCTTTGTGCTCTATGACAACTCATCCAGCTGCAGCCTGCACTGGCATGGCTGGCGCAAGACCAGCATGAGCGGCAAGTACATCTACCTGTATGGATACGCCGGGGAGCGCCGAGACTGCGCCGCCTCGCCACGCGCCAATGGCTGGTGCAATGGCTCCATCTACGGCATGGGCGGCAGCGTACTCAACGTGACCTCGTACCGGGTGCGCTACAGCATTGATACTCAGCCCGGGCAGAGCGGCACTGGCTTTTACGAGATCGACGGCGGCGACCGCTACGTGCTCGGTGTGCACCGTGGCGCGTACAGCAGCACCCGAAATGATGGCACGTACATCACCTCGGGCAACCGGGACCTCATCGTCGACGCCAAGGCGGACTATCCGCCCAATGCCTGCAATTGACCCTGCGCTCGTCGACGGGGATATTAGATCCATCCCCGTCGGCGAAAGAACCACAGCAGTCCAGCGCTCATGCTGATGCAGACCCCCCAAAACAACGGGTACGAGTAGGTCCACTCCAGCTCCGGTAGGTACTTGAAGTTCATGCCATAGACCCCCGCAATGAAGGTCATCGGGATGAAGAGGGTGGCGATGACCGTCAGCACCTTCATCACCTCATTCATGCGGTTCGAGACCATGGACATATAGAGATCAACAAGACCGGAGGTCGACTCTCTCAGGGTCTCTAGGATGTCGACCAGCTGAATGGTGTGGGTGTGCACGTCCCGAAGGAAGGGCGCGATGGACTCACTGAAGAACTCGCTTCGTTGCAGCGCGTCGAAGAGTTCACGCATCGGCCAGACGACGCGCCGCATGGCCGTGAGCTCCTTCTTTATGTTGAGGACCTGCTGCAGGACATCGGGCGTCGAGTTCTTCATGACTTCGACTTCAAGATCCTCCAGGACATCTGCGTAGCGCTCCATGAGCGGGAAGCAGTGATCAACGATCGCGTCGAGCAGCGCGTAGGTGAGAAAGCTCGCGTTGCGGGCCCGGATGCGAGAGCCCTCGGTCCTCAGGCGCTGTCGAATCGGGTCAAAGACATCCCCCGGCGCCTCTTGAAAGGTCAGCAGGATGCCATCAAAGAGAAAGAAGCTCACCTGCTCCGAGCGAAAGCCACCTTCCCCCTGCACGCCCACCATGCGCGCCGCAATGTAGAGATGCTCCGGATAGACCTCAACTCTGGGCCTCTGCGACAGGTGCATGACGTCCTCGGCGGCCAGGGTGTGAAATCCGAATCGCTGCCGAAACGCGTCCACCACCTGGGGATGCAGTCCATCAATATTCACCCAGCGCACGGCCGCCCACTCTGGCTTCTGCGCGCTGAGGAAGGGTTCGAGCGCGGTGACCTGCGTCTCGACGACCTTGTCGGCCCCATAGTCGAAGCAGCGCACAAGCACGGAGCCCTCAGTGGGCGCCTGGCTGAGGTCGTACGCGTGCTCGATGCCGGCGGCCGTGCCGGGCGGCAAGTCTTCTTGCCTTCGGTCGAGACCCAAGCGGGTCCCCACGGCCGCACCCAGTCGGCCCACTTGGTGGATGGCGCGCCGCGCGCCGCCCACCGCTTGGCCCAACGGTGACTGCTCTTTCATGCCGGCATACTAGGTCGTCTGGGCCCTGGGTGCGAGGCGTTGCATCAGGACGCGCAACCACTGGTCCTCAGGCCGCTGTCCTGGGCATGTCTCGCCCCGCTGGATGCTCTGCAGCAGGCGCTGGGTCTCTTCGCAAGGCGTGCTGCACCTGCGCAGTACCTCATAGAGCGTGGCATGCTCGTGGTCCGACCCCAAAGTCTGCATATTGCCCTGCACCGCCCCCTCGAGGTCTGGATTGGGCTGGGTAGGGACCTCGTCGGCGTTGCTGGGGCCAAGCTGATTGATGGCATCGATCACCCGGCGTTTACGCTCGCCATAGTGTGCAGCGGCCAGGCTCTGGGGGCTCATGGGACTTCCCAGCCAAATATCCTGACGGCCCATGCCCACCGGGAACTCCCGACGCGCGTCCAGGGGATCTGCGGGCAGCGCGCCAGTGAAGCGCACCGGCACGATGGGGGCGCCGACCTTGAGCGCCATGTCGATGAAGGCCCCACTCATCTTCTGGACCGGTGTGCGGCACTGCAATGATCGGGTGCCTTCAATGTGCACCATGACCGACCGACCCGGCCCGGTCATCTCTACCGCAAGCTCGCCCAAGATCCGGGGCAGGCTCTCGCGGTCCTCTCGATCAAAGAAGGTAATCACCTTCGGGTCCCGGACGCCCGGATAGTCGAAACTATGTTGAATAAGCCGCCCTAGCCACGTGGTCTTGTGCTCCATCTTGGCGAGCGTGACCGTCGGTACCTTAGACAAGCCAGACGCCAGGATAGAGAAGACCAGCGATTCCACACCCACCTGGTGATTCGCGAGGTACAGCACACTCTTTCCGCGCACCCTCTCGAATCCTTCGGGGTCCTGAAGCACCACCTTGCCCACGAACTGCTCGATCAGTCCGTAGTATAGGTCCTCCACCGGCCAGGGCGCACGGTCGAACCACTCGGTCCAAAAGTGCTTCACCGGCGAAATATCCAACGTGGGTGCCTCGAGGCTGCGCACCTGAACGGCCTCTTCCGCGACCTGCACCTCGTGGTGATAGCACGTCAATGGCGTGCCCTCAGGCAGCAGGCCCGGGTGCACCTGCACCTCGGTCGCGCAATGGGACTTGCGCGCGATGGCCTCGAGGTCATCACTGCCATACAGGGCGCGCACCGTACCGGGTAGCCAATCCGTGGCGGTGACATCTGCGGCGGTGACCTGAGTGTAACCTTGCTCCTGGCTCTCTAGACCCAGCCCCGGCACAAAACGCCTATCCCTAAGGAAAGAGCGTCGGTCCCTGGGCTCAGCCTGGCCCAGGCGCCCCTTGGGAAAGCCGGCCTCCACGAGCCTGAACTGAGCCCATACACCGGCATCCGTTATGAGTTGCACTCTATAGGCCGGGAAGTTCGGCCCCCCAAGGTGTCCGTCGTAGCGCATCTCGCAACGCACCTCACCCGTGGTTGGGGTTGTACCGTACACATCCAGCTCCGTGATCACGGCCGGATAGGTCACCGCGTCCTCAGTCTCGTGCCGAATCCCGTGCGTGGCGGCATCCAGAAGCAACTGATTCAGGACGCCCAGCGGTACCTGCCCCGGGTCGGCCAGAAGTATCGAGGAGCTACCCTCGTCGGTCTCGATGAGCTGAGTAAGGCGCTGAAACGCGGGGCCGTGAAATAGACGCCCATCCTCATAGGGCAAGGGCGCAGGCGGCCCGCTGAGGGCAGGCCAAGCTGCGGGCGGCGAGTCAAACTCACCGCTCAGAACGCGACCCACCGCGATCTCGTCTTCTGCCTCCAGGAGGCGAACCTTATCGCCATCGACCTCTGTGCGAAGATGCACCGGGCCTTCGATGGTCAGCCAGCGACGCACCCTTACGTCCCTGAGGCCAACCACTTTCCCTGAGGCTGCGGCCGCGAGCCGGTCCACCATCGACATCATCGGCAGGGCAGGCACGGTGAAAGTGGGACAGTGATCATTCAGCCAAGAGTCTACCTCCGGATCGAGGGTCTCGGTCTTGGGCGACTTCTTCCTGGGTCCATGGCCACCGCTCACGATGCGCATGCCAAGGTTCGACGCCTCGTAGATCCGCCGGCCATCCACCCACAATGAGGCCTTCGCGATAGCATAGGGTCCCAACTCATCCCGACCCGTCTTCACAACCTCCAGGGTCGTACTAATGCACTCATTACTGGGCACGACCTGACCTCGATACTTCCAGGTCATCGGAAGGCCAGTCTGAATCGGCTCGAAGCGCGGCGCATCGATACCGGCGTGCATCTCCGTCTCCAGCATGTAGAACTGCAGGAGCTGAATCATGGCCTCGATACCAAGGGATCCGGGCTGTACGGGGTCCTGGAAGAAGTGGGCCTTGAAGAACCACTCGGAAGGATCCACATCCTTTTCAGCCCGAAGCGTCCCGAGCCCCGCTTCTCCACCCTTGGGGTCGAAGGCCGTCACGCGGTCCAGCATCAAGAGCATCGGCTCCGGAAGTCGCAGAGGTCCTTTGCAGTACTTTTCGGGCTGACCGGTCAGGTCGACGCGATAGTCACTTTCGGCCTCCAGCGCGGCGACGTGCTCCGGCAACTTCGGCAGGCCCTTCTGATTCTGCAGCGCCACACCGGGGAAGAACCCAAAGACGGTATTCATCACATAGACCACCTCGTCTTCGAGCAAACACTCCACCTCGAAGGACTCGATGATCATGCCGGCGGTCTGGGAGATATTGGTGATTTTTACGCGGGTCCGGAGGGTGCCGGCATCGCTCTGCAGCTCCTTCTTGAGGTCACCGGTGCCATCCAGGTTGCGAAACGATAAGTCCTCATCGACGGTGAGAGCCGAGCCCACGAAGCTCGCAAGCCATCCGCAGGGCTGAAGCGCCGCCTCGAGCAATACCGCAAAGGGCATGGTGCGGTTCCCATTGGCGTCGAAGTACCAGGCATCTTCCGGAATGTCGTACTCAAGCTCGATGACCGCGCCGGGCTTGCACTGCCCGATCTGACCCTCGATGTGGGTCACCCTGGTCATGAAGTGATAGGGCGGCCCCGGCAGGCGCGCTACGCGGCGCACCCCGTCGAAGACCTTGTACATGTCGCCGAAGGCGTCGCTGGGCTTACCCCAGGCACAGGCGAGCAGAGACTTATAGTCAAAGGCGAAGTCTCCGGCCCGAGCGACGGGCTTTTGCTCAATATAGTCCGCCAGCAGCTCCGGCTGGCTGGTAATGGGCCAGTCGGGCACCAACTCCAGGGCAAGTCGCCTTGCGTGAAAAGCCTTCAGGCCATCCACGGTGCAGAGCACATCTGCGTAGAGCGTGGGATGAGGACCGGCGACAACCTCCTCGACGAAGATCTCATAGGTTAGGACCTGGGAGGTCGGGGTGACCTGCCCGCGACACTTGAGCGCGTAGGTCTCGTTGCGCCTAGGCTGAAAGCGCCAGCCGTCTCGCTGGGCCGTAAAGCCCATGCCCGCCAGGTAGATGGACATGGCTTGCAAGCAGCCCTCGAACATCAAAGTGCCCGGCATGCAGGGGTCATTCTTGAAGTGCCCCTCGAAGAACCAATCGTCGGGCGAAATCTTGGTCTCAGCCTTCAAATAGCCGCGGCCCCAAGGCCCGCCCTGCAGATCATAGTCTGTGATCTGCTCGAGGAAGGTCATACGTCCCGACTGAATCTTCGGCGTACGCACGTGGGTGTGCAGGTGCTCAAATCCGGGTCCGAAGCACTGCCACGGCCGCCCCTCCGCGAAGGCGCGAATCTGCTCAGTCGTGAAGCTGCTGCGGGTACAGCGAATCTCAGGTTCGTCGAGGCGGGGCTGCTCGACGATCTTTTGGGTCTGTGGCGACCAGATGACCCCGGCCGAGTCATCGAGCTCCGCGTCGGTGAAGAACCCCGCCTGACCGTTTCGAACGAGCAACTTAGGCTGCCCATCGACGTTGCAGTCATAGTGAAAGAAGAAGAGCCGCTGCTCACCTTGCTGGGCGTGCCCGTCGACATGAATGTCGTAGCGGAGGGTATCGCCGATGCTTGGCAGGTCATCGACATAGGTGAGGTCACACCCCAGCAAACGATAGACCCGCTCTCCCTTATTGAGCAGGTCGATACCCAGGTAGGAGATGAGCATCAGGTCCGCCTGGCCAGACTCGATCATGATGCCGGCGGGCATGTAGCCCGCGTTGAGGTACCAGGCATCCTCCGTCACATCCGTCTCGGTCCAGATAGTGCCCTTCTTCATAGAACCCGGCTCCGCGTCCAGGCCCGTCACACGGTCTGCAAGCAGCAGCGGAGGCTCGGGCATACGCACCTGTCGCGCGTACCCATCCTGTGCTTCGAAGATCGGCCCGTAGATGGTGGAGATCTTGCCGGAGGCATGCACCTCAAGGTCCTCGCGGCTGAGCTTGAGGCCCGGCAAGACTTCGGGGTGGGCGGGGCTGGGTAGGGATTTCGCAACCGGTGTTGCCACCGCCGGGCGCGGCGGTGCGACCGGCACCGCTTTGGGCATCGGAGCAGCTTGCACCGGAGCCGCCACAGGCTCTACGGGCGCTGGGGCGGCCGGGGTCACGACGGGAACATGCACCGCGACGGGCGTTGTTGGGGTCGGCGGTACAACCCGGGCCGCCGGCATGGCCGTCGCAGCACCGGCCTGCAGCAGGGCCATCGTGGCGTTCTGACGCATGGCCAAGAACTGCTCATGCACCGCCTTCTGTCGGGCCACGAACTCTGCGTGAGCCTGAGCAAGCTGCGCCTGGTAGGCCTGGGCCACCGCAAGCGGTCCTGTCACTGGGCTGGGGCTCGACGCCGCAGGCGCGGTCATGCCCGGCGCAGGCGGGCTCGCCGAATGCACGGCGGCGGGCGCAGGCACGCTTGCCGGGGTGGGCGCCGGGGGCTGCAGCTCCTGCGGCTTGAAGTCCGCGTCGAAGGCCAGCGCAGGCGGCAAGGCAGGCGCAGGCTCCATGTGCTGAGGGGTCTCATGATTGGGGGGAAGGTTCTTCACGATCTCAACCTCTCGATAGGGGGGCGGGGCCGCCTCGGGGCGTTCGGGCCAGCGCACAGGTGCCGGATGGGCCGGAACCTGCAGGCAAGTGTGCGGCGCGACGCGGGCCGTAGCCCGCAGCGGATCTAGGTTCAGGGGCACGCCGGCCGCGAACAGGCAGGCGGCGGTATCATAGACCGACAGCAGCCCCTGGCCTTTGTGGTCATAGGACAGCACCAGCGCCTCCCGATCACCGAGGATCTGCTTGATCCACCGGGAACAGGCGCGCTGTGGGCCATGCTCAACAAAGATACGTACGCCATCCTCGTAGGCGCGTTCGATGGTGCGCGGGAAGTTCAAGGTGCGCACAGCCTGAGCTGTGATCATCTTGGCGCAGGCCTCTCGGCTTGGCGTATAGGCCCCATGCTCACCGTTGCTGTAAAAGCGCAGGCCGGGCACAAAGTGCACCGGACGCCGGTGCAGCTGCATCCATTGGGCCCGCACCGCCTCGACCTCAGGCACGTGCACAGCGAGGTCGTAGTGCAAGCGGTGCGCGCGGTGCTTTCCAATACGTGCCACGACACGAAGGCAAGCCTGCTTGTCACCGGAGATCACACCATCCGCGTCGGAGTGGATGATCGCGAGGTGCACCTTGGGCTCATCGCTGATCGCCTGACGTATCTCGGAGATCGGTGCGAGTACCGTCCAAACGGCCCAATCATCGCGGGCACCGAACAGTCCGCAGGCCTCACTCTCGGCCACCATGTCGTCAAGGTCGCGCCATGCGCCGCTAGCGAAGAGGCTGTTGCTCTCCCCGGAGGAGTAGCCGATCACAGCTTGGGCCGACAGCTCGAGCCGCTTGGAGAGCTCAGCATGCAGCTGACAGACCGCCGAGGCACCCCAAAGCTTTTCGAGGGGCTCAGGCGCATAGTCTTCGGGGCCCTCGATCGACCAACGAAGCGCGCCCAAGGCGCCCGAATAGCGCTGGCTGAGTGACGCACCCAGCTCGGGCAGACCGAGTAACAGGTCTTTGCCCATGCCGTGATAGGCCGCGCCCGCCCCGGTATAGACAAAGGCCATCTCTCCCGCCACGGGGGCGGCAAAGTAGTGCACCCCGGGGCCGGCGGGCGCCCCGGACTCAATATGCGCACGGGCCCGACGCAAGCGCTCTTGTCGCATCGCGGGCTCAGGGACAACCACGGCCAAGCGACAGGGCCCCTGCGAGCCGACCTGTCCACCGTCGAGCTGGCGCAAGATGTCCTTCGCCTGCCCGGTGAACGTCAAGATCTCCGGGCGGCTCCTCAGGTCCACGGCCGCAGGCGCCGCGCGCAGGCTGACCGTCTGCTCCGCCCCCAGCATGGTCCGCACTTGAACCGTGGCGCTGGGCTGGGCCTGTAGCACTGGGCGACCCTCGAAGCTGGTGCGGTGCGCCAAGCTCAACGCTGTGGCCGCCACCTGCAACAGGCCCGAGGCAGCATGCGCATGCCCCACCCTCGCGCTGAGTGCAGCGCCGCTCATGCCGGGCTGAGATGGGCTGGCCTGCACGGTGGAATCTATGTGGGCCAAGACCCCCTCACCGGCATCCTCGGCGCGCTGCAGGACGAGCACGATGGCCGCGTCTCCGCCCAGCGCCTCATGCTCCTGCAAGCAGTCTTGCGCGCTCGCCTCATGCACGGCCTCATGGCTCAGGTCTACGGCGGCGACGATCGCGACGTCCAGCTCGTGGGCTCTCAAGGCGCGGGCTGCGACCTCAAGGGCCCGCACTCCAGAGGCCTGCTCGGCGCTGATCACAAAGCTGGGGCCGCCGAGATCAAACTGACTGTTCAAGCGATTGGCTGGAATATTGGGCATTGTGCCCACCACACCAGCAGCCTGAAGCACAGGAACAACCTGGTCTCGTGCCTCGGCCAAGCCGGCGGCCGGCAACCAGTCCTGCGTAAGGTCCGCCAGACGCCATCGCGCGCCGTACCGAGCGACCTCGGGGTCACAGCCCATGCCCACAAAGATGCCGGTGCGCTCCCGGGGCAATGCCAGGTCGCCCACAGCCTCTCGCGCCGCCGCGAGCAGGGCCACCTGCTGAGCGAGCGAGGCTTTGAGGTCATTGGGCGGGAACTTGAGTCCCTTCAGATCGAGATCGACCGAGCGCATGGGGCCGCGGCGCTCGGAGCTATCAGATAGTATTGCCTGCGCAAGCTGGCTGGCATTACCGAGGTCTGCCACCCGAGCGCCTATGCCGACCACGGCGACAGGCTTCGGCCCTCTCGCTCGCACCGCAGGGGCTGCGATGCCGGGGCTGTACTGCTCCACGATGAGGTGCGCGTTATTGCCGCCGAAGCCAAATGCAGACACGCCGGCTCGCCGTACGCCCTTGCAGACCCAGGGCTGTGGTGTCTGTAGCAATGACACCGGTGCTTCATCGAGGGCCTTGATGTGGCTGTCGACCCCGCGATTTGGGGCCATCGTCTCGGCCTGTAGGCTCTGGAGAACTTTGATGAGGCCGGCAACACCCGCCGCCGTAATGAGGTGGCCGAGGTTGGACTTGAGCGAGGCCAGAGGCACTTCGGGGCCTCCCGCGAAGACTTTGGCTATGCTGCGGACCTCGGTGGCGTCTCCCACAACGGTGCCCGTAGCGTGGCACTCCAACAGCGAGATGTCTTGGGGCCGCAACTCTGCTTGCTCGTAGGCCTGACGCATGGCCCGCACCTGGCCTTCGACACTCGGGGCGAGCAGCCCCCGGCCGCGCCCATCGTTGCTGAGCCCCACGCCGCGGATGACACCGAAGATGGTATCGCCGTCGCGCTCGGCGTCCGCGAGCCGACGCAGGGCCACAAAGCCCGCACCCTCGGCGGGCAGCAGACCATCCGCATCAGCGTGAAATGGGCGGCTTTGACCGCTCTGGCTAAGGGCGCTGAGCGCGCTGAAGCCCACATGAATGAACAGGTCGTCGGCGCGATTGACGGCCCCCGCGAGCATCGTATCCGCGACGCCATCGTGCAGGCGATCGCAGGCCAGCTTGATTGCGTACAGAGAGCTTGCGCAGGCCGCGTCGAGCGCGAAGGCTCCGGCCTTTAGGCCAAGGGCGCGCTCCAAGAGCAGCGCGGGCAGCCCTGACATGAAGCGGTTACGTGGATCCGGCCCCCCGCCCTGCCCTCGCCACACCGACTCCGCGTAGAGGGACATGGATGAGGACGGGAAGGATAGGTTGCCAAATATGGCTCCAACGCGGCCCCGATCTGCCTCGGGAGTGCCGTCCCGAAGCGCAGCCCGAGCGGTGTGCAGCACCCAGTGAAACAGCGGGTCGAGACCGTGCAGCTGCTCCGCGGGCACCTTGAAGCCGGTGGGATCAAATCGGGCCTTGAAGCCCTCATCATCCACGTAGCCGCCCCGATCGGACCAAGTGCGGTCCGCCGAGGAGGCGCCCGGAGCGCTGAGGATATTCTCAGGGCTGATCCGCCACCGGCCCTTAGGCGCGGGACCCGTCAGGTCCCGACCCTCGAGCGCTGCCGACCAAAGCTCCTGGGGTGTGAAGGCGCCGGGCAGGACACAGGCCCGCCCGACGATCGCAATGGGTGAAAAGCTCACGCCTTGCTCGCTGGTCGAAGGTGCGTCTTGACGCCGTTCAGCTGGGCGATGAGCTGACCGCTGCCATCTACGAAGCTGATGTCAGAGACCGCGTACTGAGACTGGGTCTCCTTACGATGCAGGACACACTGCACAGGACCCTCCGAGGGGCGATCGAAGTAGGTATGCACCGCTTCGATTTCCGTCGGCAGTGAGGCGCCGCCCAACACATGCTGAGACCATAGCAACGCAAGTTGCAATCCGCCATCGAAGGCCGCGGGGTCGGTCCGCCAGCGATCTGCAGACCACTTCGCGGCATTGACGCCTGTGAGCTGAGCCGACATTCCGTGATCTGATACGCCGTGCACAGACTCGATCACTTGGAAGGCCGGACCATGAAAGAGCACGTCGCCGTATACCGCGCGCTGACCCCAGTCATCGAGGCTGGGCTTGGATTGCATAGAGGGCGCGGCGTCCCGGCTCAGCACCATCTTTGCGGTGGCAGAGTAGTGCCGGCGCCCCCCGGCCCCGACAAGCTGCAGCGATAGCTGACAGCCATCTCCATTGCTGATCTGCTCACTGACCACCTGAAGCTGCGCACCCACATCAAAGTCCACCAGTCGAATGCCGCTGAGCACCTTGAGATTCTCGATGCTCGCCAGCTGAAGGTCAGGGCGGTGGGCCGAGGCCGCCCGCGCGAACCACTCGAGGGCCAAGACCACCGGCACTACGGGCACACCGTCGATCGCATGCCCGTCAAGGTAAGGCTGCTTGCGTCGAGCCACGGTCACTTCATAGGCGTGCTCCTGGGCCCCCCCTGAGCGCAGCAGCGCCTCGGGTTTGGGCTCTCCACCCAGCACCACCTCCACATGACCCGCAGAGGCCGTCGCGAGCTCATCGACCAGCATTTGAGCGCCGGTGGCCAGCGGGATCAGAGGCACACCTCGCGCGGAGAACATCGCCTCCAGCTCCGGTGTCACCATGCCTCCGGCCCAGGGCCCCCAGCCAAGGCTTCGCACCCGGCAGCCATCGCCCCGACGCCGCTGCTCAACGACGGCGCGCTTATTGAGCACCTCATTGGCCATCGCGTAGTCGCTTTGCCCCACATTTCCGCAGCGACCCGAGACGGAAGAAAAGAGCAAGATAGCCTTCAAATCGTCGTGGGCGGTGGCAGCCAGGAGCGCATCGAGGCCCTTCACCTTGGTATCAAAGACCCGGTCGAAGGCATCCCGTGGTTTGTCGGCGATCAGCTTGTCATGCACCACGCCCGCGCCATGCACGATCGCCGAGATGGCGCCCCACTCCGCGCGCGCGTCGGAGGCGGCGGCGGCAACCGCAGCTGCATCACAGATATCGACCGCCACGTAACGAGCCGCTCCACCGGCCTGTTGGATGGCATCGAGGGTCGCCCGCACCTCTCGGCCGGCGAGGATACGCCGCGCGGCTTGGCCGATCGCTGCCGGGGTCACTTTGGTTCCGGTCGCCTTAGCGTCGGCGAGCAGGGCCCGCTTGAGCCCCGCATCGTCTTGAGCGCCCTTGCAGCAGCTCGGCTCATCTTCCAGCCGGCTGCGGCCCATGAGCACAAAGCGGCTCTTTGTGACTTCGGCGAGGCGGATGACCGTCGCCGCGGTCACGCCACGTGCGCCGCCCGAGACCAGGACCACTGACTTGTCGTCGAGTTGCAGGGCGTCGGTCTGCACGGCCTACGCCCGGCTACTCAAGGTCACTCGCTGGCCGTCTGCCCGCAGGCCGACCTCCAGCTCCGTGCCTCCGTGCAGCAGCTCTTCCACAACGGCGTCCACAAGCTGCGCTGCGCTGCGCTCACCCATCGCGACATCAATGGCGCGTACATTCGCCTTGGGCCACTCCTGGGCCGCAGTCTTAGCGAGTCCGGCCAGTCCACCGAGATGGGCCGCAGCCTCATCATCATTCGACAGGCCGAAGTCTCCCCCGGTCGACTGCAGCACCACGAAGGTGCCGCCCTGCTCCGTCATCGACGCAGCCACGGACTTCGCGACCGCAAAGGCCTTATGATTGATCGCGACCGCAGCTGCGCTGGAAGGTACCACCTGCACTCCGCCGGTGAAGATCACCGCCTCAGCGTCCTGCGGTACCTCGGAGACCACCTCAGCCGAGACCCCCTGAGCCACGAGGCCGGCCGCCAATGCGGCCGCGAACTCGCCGCTATCGTCGGTGACCATCACGCGCGCCGCCGTGCGCAAGTTACCCTGCACAAGCCCGGGCGCTGGGGTGGGCAGCACATCCAAGACGAAACGCCCGAGTTCGGGCACCGCCGGTGCGACCCCAGAATCCGCTGGGCCTTGCTCTTCGGCGGCGCTGGCCTGGCCAGCCGCCCCGCCCATATACTCGATAATCTCGCCAAGGGTGCGCAGGCTGGCCATCGCCCCCGCGTCCACCTCAGGAAGCTCGGGCGCGCGCTCGCGCATCGCCGACAGAATCTCGACCCGCTTGATGGAATCCACTCCGAGGTCACCCTCAAGGTCCATGTCGGCCGACAGCATGTCTGACGGATAGCCCGTCTTGTCTGCCACCACCTCCATCAGCAGGGCTTCGAGGTCCAGGCTGGGTGCTGCGGGTGCAGCGGCAGGCTCGCCTGCAGGCAGCTCAGCCCCCATGTACTCGATGATCTCACCAAGGGTCCGCAGGCTGGCCATCGCCCCCGCGTCCACCTCAGGAAGCTCAGGCGCGCGCTCGCGCATCGCCGACAGAATCTCGACCCGCTTGATGGAGTCCACCCCGAGGTCACCCTCGAGATCCATCTCCGGCGACAGCATGTCCGATGGGTAGCCGGTCTTGTCCGCCACCACATCCATCAGCAGGGCTTCAAGGTCCAGGCTGGGCCCCGAAGGCGCAGCTGCCGGGGCCGCTGCCGCAGGCGTCGCAACTCCACCTGCAGGAAGCGTCGCACCCATGTACTCGATGATCTCACCAAGGGTCCGCAGGCTGGCCATCGCCCCCGCGTCCACCTCAGGAAGCTCAGGCGCGCGCTCGCGCATCGCCGACAGAATCT
>Ga0193954_1000808_pt1 | contig 17307 bp, 10 predicted proteins | sample BB_5_MG_FD_140340 | JGI IMG/M metagenome (GOLD analysis project Ga0193954, IMG submission 140340) | Microbial mat bacterial communities from the Broadkill River, Lewes, Delaware, United States - BB_5_MG | ecosystem: Environmental > Aquatic > Freshwater > River > Microbial mats | place: USA...
CAGCTACACTATTTGTATGTTCACATTCTATATCTAAGCGTTCTTGATTTTCCTCTAATGTACGGATAATATCTTCATCAAGTTCTTTTCTATTTTCAATTTTCCCTTTTGCAAAGTTGATATGAATCACAGGATACTTCACTTCCCAATTCCACTTATCTTCAATAAGTAAGCCTTTGAAATGTTCTTTATTTCCCTCAAAGATATTTTTAAGTGTATCTAAAAACAAGGACTTCCCAAATCTTCTAGGTCGTGAAAGAAAAGCATATTTATAATTGTCTATTAAATCAAATGCAATAGCTGTCTTATCCACATAGATATAATTCTCTTCTCTAATTTCACTTAAGGTTTCGATACCTATTGGTAGTTTTTGTAGTTTCATTTTTTGCCTTTGTCTTTATTTTCAAGTCGTGCTTTTGCATTGAGAATAGTTTTTCTATCTGCCAATTGTCCACTCAGTGAATGCACTATTTACAGCAATAGCCACATTTTGTTTTGTTTGGTCTATCAGTATTTTTACATCTTAGTAAATATTATTTTTATTTGTTACTTGCATCTACAAACTCAAATACAATTTTTCCATTTTTAAATGCAATGGCTATTTTATCCACATAGATATAATTTTTCCCTAATTTCACTTAAGGTTTCTATACCTATTGGTAGTTTTTGTAGTGAGCCTTTGTTTTTATTATTCAACTATTTTCCATTCTATGGTATCTTTATTATCTATAATAATCCCTCTTTTATTAAAATCTCTTCCATGATAAAGGGAATCTTTATACTTCTCTTTTATCAAAATTATACGAGCTTCTTTATGCTTTACTTTATCATCAACTGATTTTGGTTTTAATACCAAATTTGGTGCATTCTTTGTATCAACAGATTCGTAAATAAGACCATCAACACTCTCAGATTTTAAAAAAATTGCTGAAAGTGATGAAGTTACTTCATATAAGTTACCACTTCTCTCTCTAGTTGTAATATCATTAAAGAATCTATCACATTCTTCTATAGCCATTAATAATTCTTCATCATGTGTTTTTTTATAATACTCATACACTTCTTTAAATAATGGATGTACTGGAAAAGGTAATTCCATATCTCTCTTATAATAGTCTAATAATCCAATATAGCTTACTTTTAATTCTTGTGAAGTTTTAGAGCTTAAAATATTTACATATTCGTTTTCTTCTGCATTTATCTCGGCAAATGCTACATTGGCATTGTGTATACTTTTGGATATAGCACCATAATACATAGGCTCATTATCTTTATTAAATCTACCTAATTTTGCTTTATAAGAAATATCATCAGGGATATAAGATATTCTACTTGCATTACCGTATCTTGGTGGATACTTTATTCCATCATCAATCTGAACTGCTCTTAATAGTAAAGTATCTATAGGTATTGGTATATCAAGGACTACTCTATATTGAACTAAAACGTTCAATCGTTCAGTAATATCTTCATCTGATAATGCAACATTTTTATCAATATAATCATTTAATTCTTTTATCGTATTAGCTACACTATTTAAATGATTTTTAGATTGCATAAAAGCATCATTTTTATCATCAATAAGTTTAAAAATCTTTTGTTTTCTTTCTTCTTCATTCATTTTCTTATCCTATTTATTTTTTCTTATTTTTAAAATTCTTTTTGGCATCCCTCAAACAATGATGTATCTAATTCTTCTTCAAATTCTGCTCTTGTTGTCATACTCGATGCAAGTATTGATGGTCTAGTAGGTGAGTATCCTATACAAAGATAAGCTTCGATTTTTTTCTTTAAATCTATTTTATTTTTAAATATCTCTATGGTTGCTTTTAGTTGTAATTTTGCATCATGTTTTCTGTTCGACCGTTGTTTTACTTTACAATCTTTTATCTCTATGAAACATATTGTCTCATCATCAAAAACAATACAATCAGATTTTTTATGTTTATCATCATCAAAAAATATACACTTATCAACAGCTATGAAACCTATCTCTTTTTTAGAAGTATTTAAAACCTTAAATTGACCCTTTTGATTTATATAACATCTGCCTGTCAAACAATCGTTATCATCATCCGTACAATCATAAATGAAAAATTCTTTATCATTTATATATTCAACACAACTGTTTTCAACTATTTTTGGAAATATATCTTTGAGTTTATTTATCATTTTTAAAGTTTCTAAATATATCTAATAAGTCATCAAATTCACCTGCAATATTTTGGCTTATATCATCTATTTCATTGTCGTTTATCATGCCATTTGAACTTTTTATATCTCTTGCAATTCCATTTTCTAAAAAATATGCTGAAAATTCATCTGGATTTATCCATATATTTTCAGCATATACTTCTGATACTTCTTTTCTTGATTCATCATTTAAGTTAGCTACTTTATGTGCATATAAAAGTATATTTAAAGCACTTAATACATAAGGACTATGAGTCATGACAAATAAGTCATTGTCTGAATCTACTTGCTCTATTATATATTTTATAGTATCTACTTGTGCTTTAGGAAAAAGATTTTGTTCTGGTTCTTCGATGATGATAGATCTATGTTTATTTACAAAATATTTAGTAGCTAAGTACAAAGGTAAGGCAGATTGAACTCCACTAGAACTATGCTCCAAATCAAGATATTCATCTTTTGAATAATAGATGATATCTTTACCATTGTTTACATATCTCATATCTAAAAAATCCAACTCTCGTATCTCCTGTCTTGCTTTTTCATAGTGACTACTAAAATGAAGTAAAAATTTAGGTAACGGCACACCTGAAACTACAAATGTACTCAAAGAATTACTAAAAAGCGATATGAGATTTCTCTCTGCTGGAATATATTGAGTAGTGAGCTTTTGAGCTTTTATAATGTTTTCTTGATTTGGTCGTATCATCTCTTGAACAATTGGATCAAATTTATCGTTTAACTTATATATTTCTTTATTTCGTATTTCAAAAATAATATCGTCTTTAACATAGAACTTGATAATGGTGTCATTCGTCAAAAAATCAATATTATAGTCTTGAAATTTTTTGAAAAATTCATCCTCATTTATCATATGGGTTTTCATATCCAATACAATAGTTATAATCTTTGCTAATACACTTTTACCACTACCATTTGATCCTATAAGAACATTGATTTTATCCAATGTTATCGATACATCTTTTAATGGTCCAAAATTTTTAATATATAGTTTATCTTTACTTTGTAACTTATTCATCTTTCCCTCTTCTTTATACGATATATAGTATCTAAATAATATTGTATTTTTTCTTATCTTTTAGTTCATCTAACCATCCCAAATTTAACCCATATTATGGCACAATACGAAAAAATTCGACTATAAAAAATTAAAGATATCATTATGAGTACTATAAACAAACCGAACAGTTTTCTACCGACAACAAAAAAAGAGATGGATGCCCTTGGATGGGAGCAATGTGATGTGATTTTGATAAGTGGTGATGCGTATATCGATAGTCCTTTTATTGGAGTTGCTGTAGTGGGAAGAATGCTTGAAAAGCTTGGCTATAAAGTCGGAATCATTGGACAACCTGATATTAAGAGTGATATTGATGTCAAACGATTGGGTGAGCCTAAATTGTACTGGGGTGTGAGTGGTGGGAGTATAGATAGCATGGTATCCAACTACACAGCTACTAAAAAGTTTAGAAACTCAGATGACTATACTCCTGGTGGAGTCAATAATAAAAGACCTGATAGAGCTGTTTTGGTCTATACGAACCTTATACGAAGATTTTTTAAAAATACTGTTCCTATTGTTTTGGGTGGTATTGAAGCTAGTCTTAGAAGAGTGACACATTATGATTTTTGGCAAAATAAACTTAAAAAACCAATTTTATTTGATAGTAAAGCAGATATTATTGTGTATGGTATGGGTGAGATTGCTTTGCGTGAACTTACTGCTGCTATAGCAAATGGGGAAGATTATCGAGATATTCGAGGGATTTGTTATATTGCAAAAGAGACAAAAGAAGAGTTTCATCAACTACCCTCTTTTGATGAGTGTATCAAAAACAAAGAAAAATACATCGATTTATTTGATCTATTTTATGATAATAACGACCCAATTGCCGCAAAAGGATTGGCTCAAAAAGTCGATACTCGATATGCGATACAAAATCCACCTTGTGACTATCTTGATGAGCCAGAGATGGATGAAGTTTCTTCATTGCCATTTACAAGAGAATTGCACCCTTATCATAGACCTGATGGAAAAGTGAAATGTCTTGAAACTATTAAATTTTCTATTATGACACATCAAGGGTGTTGGGGAGAGTGTAATTTTTGTGCTATTGGAGTACATCAAGGGAGAACAATCCGTACACGAAGTGAAAATTCAATCGTGCAAGAGGCAAAAGATTTTAAAGAATATAAAGATTTTAAAGGAATCATCTCAGATCTAGGTGGACCTACTGCTAATATGTATGGATATGAATGTAATAAAAAATTGAAATTGGGTACTTGTGATCATCAAAGATGTGTAGATTCGACACATTTATGTAAATCTATGAAAGTAGACCATGGACGAATTATTGAGATGAATAAAAGAGTTCGAGAGATCCCTGGTATCAGAAAAGCATTTGTAGCATCAGGTATCAGATATGATCTTATAAATGAAGATAAAAGACAAGGGTATAACTATCTAAAGTCATTGGTAAAAGACCATATATCAGGACAGATGAAAGTAGCACCAGAGCATACGGTACAACATGTTTTGGATTTGATGGGAAAACCAGGGAAAGAAACACTTGTGGATTTTAAAAAATTATACGATAAACTCAATCGTGATATGGGTAAAAAACAATTTCTTACATATTATCTCATAGCTGCTCACCCAGGTTGTGAAGAGAAAGATATGCATGAACTTAAACGATTTACAACCCAAGAACTTAAAATGAATCCTGAACAAGCACAAGTATTTATACCGACTCCAGGGACTTATTCTGCTGTGATGTACTATACTGAGATGGATCCCATTACAAGAAAAAAGATATTTGTAGAAAAAGATATAAAAAGAAAAGAGAAACAAAAAGAGATAGTTGTCAAAAAAGAGGTACGAAGAACAAGTGGATTTTCTAGTTAAAATATTTTCTTAAAATATAACTATATTTTGATATAATATTATCATATTTAATAAAGGATTGTTTCAATGAATAATTTAAAAATAAAGACAAAACTTGTATTACTTTTTATCCTTATAAAAGTAATACCACTTCTCTTACTTTCATATATAGCTATAGAAGGTGCTAAAAATCTTAATAATTACTTTGCAGAAACAACAAAAAGTACTTTTGATATTAGTAAGAATATCATCACTGATACAGCTACAACAGCTATTTCAGATAGTATCAAAGCACTTGATAGAAAATCACAACTTACATTAGAGCGGTTAAGTTATGAGATTGCTAATAGTGTGGCCACATTTTTATATGAAAGAGATAAAGACTTGTTATTGCTCTCTCAACTTCCACTTAACAAAGAAGTCTTACAGAAATTTCAAGATATTAAAACAGCACAAGTTACAAAACATGGTGAATATAAATACAATGAAAAGTTACAAAAATGGGAACCAAAAATATTAGAAGTTCAAGACTTAACAATTTATAAAGCTCATTTAAAAGATAATGAAAGATCATTTAATAAAAATTCTGCTACTAATCTAACATATACAAAAATACCTCTATATAAAGAGATTCAATTTATAAATTTACAAGGAGATGAAGTATACAAAGTTTCATCACTCAATATAAAAAAAATAAATATAAAAAATACACAAGATACTTACTGTAAAGCAGAAAACTATTTCAACGATTTACAAAAATTAAAAAAAGGTGAGATTTATGTATCTGATGTTATTGGGCAGTATGTAAAAAGTGATATTATAGGGACATTTACAAAAGAAAAAGCTAAAAAAATGAAAACTGGATTTCAACCTAAAAACAATGGGTATGCTGGAAAAGAAAATCCAGTTGGGAAAAGATTTGAGGGAATTATACGTTTTTCAACACCTGTATATAAAAATAATATAAAAATTGGGTATGTCGCTTTTGCTTTAGATCATAGACATATTATGGAATTTACAGATAGTTTTGATCCATTACCTCAAAATACAAAACAAGATATTGCAGATGCTAGTTCTGGTAATTATGCGTTTATGTGGGATTATGCAGGACGAAATATATCACATGCAAGAGATTATTTTATTATAGGATATGATAAAAATACTGGAAAACAAGTACCTGGTTGGATAAGTGCTGATATAGCTGAAAAATTCAAACAAAGTGGTGAAAAAGACCTACATAATTTTTTAGCTGATTATCCTTTATTTGAAAAACAGTCTATAAAGAAAAAACCAAATATGGCACAACTTAAAGAGTCAGGTGAAGTTGGACTCGATTGTAGATATCTCAATTTTGCACCACAATGTGAGGGATGGATGCAACTTACAGAAGATGGGGGTTATGGTTCTTTTGAAATATTATTTAGTGGTGTAAATAAACTTACGACAGCAGCAACTATACCTTATTATACAGGACAATATGCAAATTCAAAACGTGGATTTGGTTTTGTTACTATAGGTGCAAATGTTGATGAATTTCATCTTGCCGCAAATGAAACAAAAAAGAATGTAAATACAATTTTAGAGAAACAAGTGCATTATATGCAAGATGAACTCAATGAGAATAAAAATAATATTATAAATTATATACAAGAGTTAACCAATGAGCTTGTCGTAGTAACTTTTTTAATGATTATAATCATAATTGCAATTGCAATTATGATGTCAAATATTGTAACTAATAAAATATCAAATTTACTTATCGGTACAAAAGAATACCTTAATCATAATTTTAATCATAGAATATCAGTAACATCAAAAGATGAAATAGGAGAATTAGAACACTCTTTTAATGATATGGCAATAGAGATTAAAAAACATATAGCAACGCAACAAAATACAAATATACTCTTAGATATAAAAGTTAAAGAAGCAAGCTCTGCACTTAAAGCAAAAAGTGATTTTTTAGCTACTATGAGTCATGAAATTAGAACACCTATGAATGCAATTCTTGGTTTTATTTGGATATTAAAAAATAGAGAAACAGATGAAGGAAAAATTAAATATCTTGATATTATGCAAAAATCAGGAAATGATTTATTAAATATAATGAATAATATTCTTGATTTCACCAAAATAGAATCAAAAAAAATGGAACTAGAGAATATTGAGATCAATCCTTTTCAAGAATTTAATAAAATATTTCTACAATTTGAAGAGGATGCAAAACAAAAAAAAATAAACTTTACTTTGAACATAGATGAAAAAATCCCAAAAACTATCTCTGTAGACCTCAAAAAACTTACACAAGTGATCAGTAACCTACTTTCTAATGCTCTTAAGTTTACACCAAAAGATGGAAATATACTCCTAGATATCAAATACCACTTTACAAATAAAGAACTTTATATCTCTATCGAAGATGATGGTATAGGAATAAATGATGAAAAACAAGATCTTATTTTTGAACCTTTTTCACAAAGTGACACCTCTGCCATAAGACAATTTGAAGGAACAGGTCTAGGACTTACTATAGCAAAACAACTTGTACTATTAATGGGTGGCACGATACAGCTTGACACAACTACACAAAAAGGTGCCAAATTTACTTTTAGCGTTAAAATAGATCAATATAATTAAAAAAGATACCCAATAAAATCTTAATTAATCTTATATTCAATTCATATACTATAAAATATAATAAAAATATTTATAGGAATACAATAATGTTATATACATGTGGACACAAAATACCTGATAGTGATAGTATCATCTCAGCTATAGCAATGGCATATCTTCAAAACTCTCTTGGAAAAGAAGCAAAAGCGGTAAGACAGGGAGATATAAATCCAGAAACACTTTATATCTTGGAAAAATTCAATTTGGAAGCTCCTGAATTAAAAACATCATTTGCAGGGTGTGATCTTTTTATGACAGATTACAATAACTATACGGAAGCTCCTGATGATTTAAAAGAAGCAAATATTGTTGGTATTGTTGATCATCATAAATTGGGTGGATTGGTTACATCAGCTCCACTTGATTGTTGGATTAGAGCAGTTGGATGTACAAATACTATTGTAAAAGAGATGTTTGATTATTATGAAGTTACAATACCAAAAAATATAGCGGGAGCTATGATGTGTGCAATATTAAGTGATACTGTAATTTTCAAATCTCCCACATGTACAAAAATAGATACGAAAATCACTAAAGAATTAGCAAAGATAGCTGAAATTGAAGATTTTAAAGCTATTGGTCTTGAGATGTTTACTGTAAAATCTCAGGTTGAAGGTGTACCTATGAGAGAGCTTGTCAAAAGAGATTTTAAAAATTTTGATATGCATGGAAAAAAAGTAGGTATTGGTCAGCTTGAAGTTGTTGATTTATCTATTTTTGATACTTTCAAAAATGATTTGATTCAAGATATAAAACTATTAAAAGAGGAAGAAAGTTACGAAACAGTTCTTTTAATCTTAACAGATATTATGGCAATGGGATCACAAATCTTAGTAGCAAGTTCTTCATCAGATATTGTTGAAAAAGCTTGGGATATAAAGATCGAAAATGATCAATTTTGGTTAAAAGGATGCCTTAGCCGTAAAAAACAAGTAATTCCATTTTTAGAGCCTGCTTATCTATAATGAAAACAACAAATAAACTCCTTTATATTGATAAAGAAGCCCTTGCGACTCTCGCTATGGCTAGAGATGGATTGCTCAAACCTGTAACCGCTTTGATGAATGCTGTAGAAACAGAACAAGTTAATAAAACTGGATTGTATAAAGGAGAAATATTTCCTTTCCCCTTTTTACTTGCACCATCTGGAAAAAGAAACAATGAAGTTTTAAAAAATGCAAAACAACATGATATATTAAAACTTATTTGTAATGATATAGAGATTGGGAATATTATTGTTGATGAAGTATTTCCTATAGACAAAGATAATCGTGTCAAACAAATTTATGGGACAACTAGTCAAGAACATGAAGGTGCAAACGACACAGCACAAAGACTTGGTAATTTAGCTATTTGTGGTAATTATACTATTGAATTTAACGATATTTTAGAACACCAAAAACAGATAAAAGAGATGATTTCAAATACTGAAGCCAAAAAAATTTCTTCTATTATTTTATCAGGAAAACCATTTCATAGAGTCCATGAAAGAATTATACGAAGTGCTTTACAAAAATGTGACTTACTTATCATCTTATTAAGAAAACCCTATAAAGATGATGAGTTGAGTTTTGATGTTCGTTTTAAAACGATTCAACATTTTATAGATCATTTTATTGCAAAAGATAGAGTACTTTTATTGCCATTAGAAAATACATATATTTTTGGTGGCGTAAATGAGCTAACTCTCAATGCTATAGTATCCAAAAATTATGGAGCAGATAAACTTTTATTGGGGCAAAATCATACAGGACTTGGAGCGTATTGGGATCATAAAAAACTCATTTCAAGGGTAGATACACTCGAAAAAATACATATAAAAATTGAACTCTTTCATGAGTTTGTCTATTGTGAAAGATGTACAACTCTTGTAAGTACGGATGCTTGTCCACATGGAACACATCATCATGTAAAGTATGATAAAAATACACTTATGGAGCTTTTTAGACTAGGTATCATTCCCCCATCAATATTAATTCGTAAAGAAATATCTTCAATGATTTTAGCTGATTTATTTCCAGAACGAAGAGATAGACTTGAAAAAATTTATCAAAATATCACCACATCATCTGGTGTTATAGATATTTTTAAGGCAGAAGATTTTTATGATGGACTAATGGACTTATATCACACTACTTCCCTTACATAAATAGATGGGACCTCTTCCTCTTTTTACTAATAATAAAGAGAGAAAGATGTTTTATTTAGGTATGATATTTTTATGTTTTTTCTCTCTCTTAAATACCTATCAAAGTTATCAAAATTTTACATTAAATGAAATATATCATACCAATGGTACTATAATAAATATTTACAATAAACCAAATAAAACTCTTTTAAAAATCAAAAATAAAGATTTTACTTTTTTTACATCAACATTCAAAGAGACAGATCTAAAGATATTTGATACAGTTGATCTTTATCTTATCTCTAAAAATATTAGTTTTTATAATTATCTCAAAGTTTTATATCTCGAAAGCTTTTCTATACATAAAATTATTACAAAAAAAAGCACAAAACAACTACTATACAATTCTATATCGCTCCAACATACGCAAAAAGGAATTTCTAGCCTCTATGCTGCTTTATATATTGCAACACCTTTAACTATAGAAATACGAAGATTATCAGCAAAATTATCCCTATCGCATCTTATCGCGATTTCAGGTTTTCATTTAGGTGTTATGAGTTTTGTATTGTATTTCATTATTCATCTATTTTACAATAAAATTCATCAATCATATTTTCCCTATAGAAATATAAAATTTGATATACTGATCGTCATAATAGGTATACTTTTGTATTATCTCTATTTTTTAGATACTCCACCCTCATTATTGCGAGCTTTTGTTATGTTTGTTTTTGCACTCTTTCTGTTACGAAATAATATACAAATTGTTTCATTTGAAACATTGTTAATCATTAGTGTATTTATACTTGCACTATTTCCTAAACTATTGTTTTCTTTGTCTTTATGGTTTAGTATACTAGGGGTATTTTATATCTTTTTATTTATAAAATATTTTAAAAATCTTCATAAATATATTCAATTTATACTCTTTAATTTTTGGATTTATATGGCTATCAATCCCATTACACATTATTTCTTTGGAACAACAGCAATAGAGCAACTTTATTCTCCAATTCTCACTATAGTATTTACATTTTTTTATCCCATTAGTGTCATAGCACATCTTTTGCATGTAGGATCATCCTTTGATGGATTATTACAGTTTTTAATAAAATTAGATATTGTAAGTGTTGAAGTCTATACACCTTTATGGGTACTGTGTATTTATATTGTACTCAGTTTACTTTCAATACAAAGCAAACGAGTTTTTATATTTTTAAATATACTAATGATTGTATATATGATATGGTTATTTCGTTTTGTATTTTAAAAAAATTTGTTTATTAGGATCAAAAGTATCAAAAAAAGCTACTATCTCTTTAAGATCTTTTTCTACAGCTAACATGTAGCTATCGTCTGTAATCTCAGCACCATTTCGTACAAGAAGAGTAACCATTGGAATATTATTACTTAATATTGCGTAGTCTAAAGCCGTAAAATGAAAAAGATCTTTCAGATTAACATTTGCTCCATAACGTAAAAGAACATTTACAATCTCAAAATTATTCTTTTTTACATAAGTCATCAAAAGTGTAAAATGATTTTTATCTTTTGTATTGACATCTGCACCAGATTTTAAAAGGGATTCTATTTCAGTCATATTATTACATCTCTTTATATAAAATTTATTTATTAGAGTCCAAAATAAGAAAATATTTTATCGGACTCTGTATAGTATTTTTTATCCTTGAAAACTTTCAAAAATAATCTTTGCTGCATCTTTCCCATCTGCCGCAGCTCTAACAGCCAAATTAGCACCTCTAACACTATCTCCACCTGAATAAATAGTTGGTTTAGATGTTTGAAAACTTTCATTTGTAGCTATTCCATTCCATTTGTCCAATTCAATTCCTGAATCTTGTAAAAATTGTGGTAACTCTTGCTCAAATCCAAGTGCAAAAATAATAATATCTGCCTCTTCTTTGTACTCACTCCCCTCAATATCTTGAACACTTTGTCGTCCTGAAGCATCTGATTCACTCATTTGTGTTTTTATTAAAGTAATGCCAGTTGTATCTATAGATACAGGTGATACATTAAAAATAAATTCTACACCCTCTTCTTTTGAGTTCACAACCTCTTTTTTAGATCCTGGCATATTCGCTTCATCTCTTCTATAAAGACACTTAACAGATTTGGCACCCTCTCTCACAGATGTTCTCAGACAATCCATAGCAGTGTCACCACCACCAACAACTAAAATATTTTTATCTTTAACATCAATAAAATTTTCCACTTCTTCTTCAAAATTTCTTTTTTGTATTTTTGTTAAAAACTCCATTGCCAAATGAACATTAGAATTTTTTTCACCTTCAATACCAGGGTATCTTCCTTTTGTTGCACCAATACCTATAAAAATAGCATCAAAATCATTTTCTAATTCGGTAAATGATTTATCTTTTCCTATTTCACAATTTGTGTGAAGGGTCATTCCTGCATCTACTAACCAGTTAATTCTTCGTTGTACTCTTTGTTTTTCAAGTTTAAAACCAGGGATTCCATATGTTAAAAGTCCACCTGCTTGATTTGCTCTTTCAAACATCTCAACATCAATACCTTCTCGTAAAAGATATGTAGCAGCACTAATACCAGCAGGTCCACTTCCAACAACAGCAACTTTTTTACCAATTTTAGTTGTTGGAAATTTTGGTTTTAATCCATTATCAAAACCTGTTTCACTAATATGCGTTTCTATAGAACCAATTGTGATCGCCCCATGTGTATCATTGAGTGTACAGTCACCCTCACACAAAACATCTTGAGGACAAATTCTTCCTAAAATTTCTGGGAAAGGTGATGTCTCATTTGAGATATTAAATGCTAATTCCAAATCATTATTTGCAGTTTGTTTTAACCAAGCAGGGATAATATTATGTAAAGGACATTTATTATGACAATATGGATCTCCACATCCTATACATCTTTCTGATTGTTCTTTCGCTTTATTATCATCAAAAACAGTATATACTTCTCGAAAATCTTTAATTCTTTCCATCACCCCTCTTTTAAGAGGATTTGCTCTATCAACTTTTGTAAAATTTAACATATTCTAATCTCCATCATCTGGGTTTAAAGGTAAAACTTTCATATCTTTTGGTTTTACCATCCAAAAATTTCTTATTTCTGATCTAAAGTGTTCTAAGACATCACTAGCTTTCTCTGATTGCGTATGATCTACATAGTCTCTGAGTAAATTCTTTAAGTATATTCTTTCAGATTCTGTATCATCAGTATCTATTCGTAATGCTTCGATTAATTCTTGATTCATATTATCAATAAATTCTCTTTTATCATCATATATAAATGCCAATCCACCTGTCATACCAGCACCAAAGTTAATACCCGTAGACCCTAAAACAACAACAATACCACCTGTCATATATTCACAAGGATTATCGCCAGTTCCTTCTACAACACAAATAGTACCAGAGTTTCTTACTGCAAATCTTTCACCTACATTTGCACGCACATAAAGTTTACCACCTGTTGCACCATACAAACATGTATTTCCTGCACCTGCATACTGACTTCCCTGTAATTGTGGTTTAATAACTATTTTACCACCATTCATACCTTTACCAACATAATCATTTGCAACACCATCAAGGTTGATATTGACACCTTTACTTAGAAATGCACCAAATGATTGACCAGCAACTCCTGTAAGGTTATAAGTAATAGTTCCATCAGGTAAACCTGCATCACCATATCTTTTTGCAATTTCACCCGAAGTTAATGCACCAAAACTTCTATTTAAATTAGAAATTTCCGAATTTATAGCTATTGGATGCTTAGGATTTTTAATTGAAGATAAAATCTTTTTTATGATAAGCTGTGATTCTTCATTTTTATCAAAAGGATCATTTGATGCAACTTGACAAGTATCAACACCCTCAATTCTTCTTAATATATTTTGAAAATCAAACTTTTGTGCAAATTCATCATCCAAAACTTTCATCAAATCACTTCGACCAACAATCTCTTCGATACTTGTGTACCCAATTTTTGCTAAAATTTCCCGTACATCTTCCGCTAAAAATTCAAAATAAGAGATAAGTCGTTCAACTGTTCCTGTAAATTTTTCTCGTAAAGCTTCATCTTGTGTAGCTACACCCACGCTACATTTGTTTGTATGACAAATTCTTAAGATTTTACACCCTAAGAGTGTTAATACAGATGTACCAAATGCATATGACTCAGCACCCAACATAGCTGCTTTGACTACATCCATACCTGTTTTTAATCCACCATCTGTTTGTAGATGTACCATTCCTCTTAAATGATTTGCCTTCAATGAATTATGTGCTTCACTTAGACCTAATTCCCATGCATTTCCTGTATGTTTTATAGATGTTAAAGGAGCAGCTCCTGTACCACCATCAGCACCAGAAATAATAATTTTGTCTGCATATGCCTTAGCAACTCCAGAAGCAATAGTACCAACACCAATAGAAGATACAAGTTTTACTGCAATAGTAGCTTTTGGATTGATCTGCTTTAAATCAAAAATTAACTGTGCTAAATCTTCAATAGAATAAATATCATGATGAGGAGGTGGAGAAATAAGAGTAACACCTGGTGTTGTATGTCTCAAAGTTGCTATCATAGGTGTAACTTTAGCACCTGGCAACTGACCACCTTCACCTGGTTTTGCACCTTGTGCTAGTTTGATTTGTAACTCTTCACAATTCACTAAATATCCTGGAGTTACCCCAAATCTACCTGAAGCAACTTGTTTTATTTTAGAATTTTTAAGAGTATCAAATCTTTTAGGATCTTCACCACCTTCACCTGAATTTGATTTTGCTCCAATAGTATTCATAGCCATTGCTACAGCTTCATGTGCCTCAACAGAGATAGAACCACAACTCATAGCAGCACTTGCAAATCTTTTAAATATTGATTCTTTAGGTTCAACAGCAGATATTTCAATCGAATCTCTATCACTACTAAATTCAAAGAAATCTCTAATAAATTTTTTATCTCTATTTTCAATTAAATTTTTCAGACCCTTAAAGTCACTAATATCTTCTTTCCCTGATGCATTTTTATTATGTAATGCTTTTGTAATAGCAGGACTATAATCATGGTATTCAGCACTATCTAAATATTTATAAAATCCTCCCATATCCAGTGGAAACATTGATTTGTCATTATAAAAAGCATTAAAATGTGAAGCTTCTATCTTTTTCTCAATATCTTCATACCCTAAACCACACAAGTCACTATTGGCATGCGTAAAACATTCCTCACAAATTTGATCACTTAAACCAATTACATCAAACAATGAAGAGTTTCTGTATGATGATATAGTAGCAATACCCATTTTTGACATAATTTTTAATAAACCAGCACCTAGTGCTTTTGTACTATTTTTAAGTTTATTTTGTAATGCCATAGTAGAAAGATTTTTTCTTTCATAAAAAGAAACAATTGATGCATACATCATATATGGATATAAAACTGTTGCACCAAATGCAAATAATACAGCAGCACTATGAGGATCATATATTTCACTTGAAACAACTACCAAAGAAACTGTACTAGAAATATTATCATTTACTAATTGATGATTGATATATCCTACAGCTAAAGCCATTGGGATAATTTTTTTGTTTTCACTCACATCTCTATCATCTAAAATAACAATACTAACATTTTCATTTTCTACAGCTAATTTAACTTCTAAATACAATTTTTTGAGTGATTCTTGTAAATTTGATTCAAAAGTTGTACTAAAAGTCTTATTTTTATAATCTTCATCATAACGAGGATTTTTAGTATCTCCAAAACTTGTTAATACATCAAATTTCTCTTTCATCAAAATAGGAGAAGCTGCTTTTAATCTTTTAGAATTATATTCATTTTCTTCTAAAATATTATATGTTCTTCCTATTCCAGTATTTAAACTCATTACTACTTTTTCTCTATAAGGATCAATAGGTGGATTTGTCACTTGTGCAAATTTTTGTCTAAAAAAATCTGTAAAGTTTCTATTTTTTTGAGAGAAACAGGCAAGAGGTGTATCATCACCCATAGACCCAGTTGGTTCTTTTGCCTCTTCAGCCATAGGTACAATCATTTGATCAAGTACTTCATATGTAATATTTGCATATTTTTGTCTTTTTTCTAAATCTTTAAATATATATTCACTGAGATCTAAAAATGAATCTTCAATATATTCTTGAAGATATTTGATATTTGTCGTCAACCAATCTTCATAATTTTGTGTAGATTTTAAATAATCATTAATGTCATCATGTTTTAATACGGTACCATTTTGTATATCAACACCGATCATTTGACCACTCTGAAGTCTCCCTCTATCTACAATATCTTCTTCTGGAATTAAAACGGTACCATATTCACTTGTAATAAAGAGTCTATCATCTTTTGTAATAAAATATTTAGAAGGTCGTAATCCATTTCGATCAATCAAACAACCGATATGTCTTCCATCTGTTAAACTTACAGCAGCTGGACCATCCCATGCTTCAAATCTAATCGCACAATATTCATAAAAAGCTCTCAATTCACTATCCATGTGGGGAGCATTTTGCCAAGGAGCAGGAATCAAACAACGAGCCGCTTTAAAGAAATCTATCCCATTTATTATTAAAAATTCAAACATATTATCTAAAGAAGCACTATCACTACTTCCTATTTGTAACAATGGAAAAATTCTTTCTAATTCTTCCTCTGTAAATACATCTGATTTAATTGCTTCTGTTTTAATCTCTACATTAAATCTATTTGCTTCAATAGAATTAATCTCACCATTATGAGCAACTCCTCTAAAAGGTTGTGCTAGTTTCCATTTTGGTAAAGTATTTGTAGAAAATCTTTGATGAAATAAAGCAAAAGAGATCTTAAAATCTTCATCGTTTAAATCTCTATAAAATTGCTTAATAGTAGTAGGCATAACAAGCCCTTTATAAGCAATTACCTTTGAAGAAAAAGTTGGAATATAAAAATCTTCTTCAGATGCAAGTGCATGCTCAGCTTCTTTTCTTGCAAGATACAACATAGCATCAAATCTCTTAGCAGAAACAAGTGTATTTGGTACTACAAAAATTTGTGTTATCATAGGCAAAATATCTAATGCTTGCTGTCCAAGAGCATTTATATCTATTGGAACCGTTCTATTTAAAATAATTTTCAAATCATTTTTTTCACAATAAGTTCTAAAAGTTTCTAACTGCTCTTCATTTTTTGAAAAAACCATAGCTATAGCATATTTAGCAGGAAGATCAATATTACTTTCTTTGGCAATTTTTCGCATAAATTGATCAGGAATAGAAAATAATAATCCACTTCCATCACCACTTTTTCCATCTGCAGCAACTGCACCTCTATGCATCATTCTTTCCAATGATGTGATAGCATCTTCTAAATTCTGATG
>Ga0193954_1000809_pt1 | contig 17302 bp, 16 predicted proteins | sample BB_5_MG_FD_140340 | JGI IMG/M metagenome (GOLD analysis project Ga0193954, IMG submission 140340) | Microbial mat bacterial communities from the Broadkill River, Lewes, Delaware, United States - BB_5_MG | ecosystem: Environmental > Aquatic > Freshwater > River > Microbial mats | place: USA...
ACATCTTTACGTACTATTGAAATCAGCTTTAATAAACAAAGAGCATCTAAAGCACCCAATGGATGATTTGCTATGATTACCACTTTTCCTGTAGCTGGAATATTTTCAATATCGTTACTTGAATAGGTAAAATCCAATTTAAAATAATCCAATACCGCTTCAACAAATTCAAAACCCTCTAGATGAGAATGTAGTGTTAAAAAATCGTTTATTTTGTCTTCATGAATAATTTTTTGTGCCACTTTAAATAGTGACTCTTTTATCATTGGTCTTTTATCAGTTAGGGATGGGAACTTTTTTATAATCTCTTTTTTTATATCTACCATTTACAATATACTCCATGTAATTTTGTATATTATTCAATAAGTAAATTTCAATATGGTTACATATTAAGGTTTGATGGTGTTAGAGACTCGGTAAAGTGATAATAAAATTGGCACCTGTATATTCAATATCATTATGAATAAAGCTATTATTTTGAACAGTAATCATTCCATCATGATGTTTTTGAACAATCTGTTGACTCATATACAAACCTATTCCTGTACCATTTTTTTCAGATTTGGTTGTAAAATGAGAATCAAATATTTTGTCTATATTCTTTTTTGAAACACCACCTGCATTATCTTGGATAGATATAATGACATTATTCTCTTCTTCTTTTGTAGTAATTACAATAAGTTTATTATCTAAGGTTTGTTTTTCAAATTCATCTCTAGCATTATTTAGTATATTGATAAATACCTGTAAAAGCTCTATATCAAATCCTAAAATATTTATCTTTTGTAAATCTGTTTTTATACTTATATTTCTTGTTCTAAATTTTGACTCAGTTAATTTAAATGCTTTTTCCAAAAGACTGCTTAATTCAAATCTAACTTTCTTATTATTTTTTTGATAAAAATCTTTAAAACTTCCCATTGTTTCACTTAAATAAAGTGCTGAACTTACTATAGTATCGAGTCTTTTTACTAACTTCTCAGAAGTCAAAGTATCATATTCTTGTTCAACAGAGATACCACTTGCTGCTGCTGTAATAGTTGTAAGTGGCTGTGTTGATTGATGAACGATATTCTCAAGCATCTCACCCATTGTTGCCATTTTTGCTTGCTGAGAGAGTAAAACATCTTTTTGTTTAAGAGCTTCTAAGTGTTTTTTTCTATAATCAACCCAAAGATCAACTTTTAAAGCAAACTCCTCTACAATAAATGGTTTTCTTATATAATCACTAGCACCTTTTTTGTACATAGCTCGGATTACATCAGGATCAGTATTTCCAGAAAGTATCATAATTGGAATATCTATATACTTTTTTTCTGATTTGATTTTTGCAAGAACTTCAGTGCCGTGCATATCGGGTAATTCCATATCTAATGTAATCAAATCATAATTTCCTGATTCTAACTTTTCTAAACCTTCACGCGCAGTTTTTGCTATAGTTACATTATAATTTCTAGGAGAGAGTATCATCTTAATTTGTTTACAAATAAATGAAGAATCGTCTATTACCAATACATTATCACTGTTAGGTTTATCTATATGTAAAAGTATTTTATGTATCTCTTGAATTGCAAATGATAGTTGCTGGTCTTTTATAATATAATCTAAAATACCATAATGAAAAAGCTCTTCTCTTAATTGTTTTTCTGAATTACCAGTAAGGACAACAACTTTAGTATCTGTTAAATTATGAATTTTATCTATTAATTCATAACCATCCCCATCAGGTAAATGCAGATCTAAAATAATTAGATCATATTGCATTTTGTTTAACATTGTTTCAGCATTCTTAAAATCAAATGCTTGATCACAAATATATTCTAATTGTAGTAGTTCATCTCGTATAACATTGTTTACAAAAGTAGAGTCTTCAACTATTAGTATTTTTTTCATCTTAGTCGAAGTTGTAGCCCATCTCTTTTAGAGTGCTTTTATTTTTACTCCAACCTTTTTTAACTGAAACAAATAGTTCAAGATAGGCTTTTTTCTGAGTAAGTCTTTCTATTTTCTTTCTTGCATTGTAACCTATTCTTTTAATAGCTGATGCATTTTTCCCAATAATCATACCTTTTTGACTAGATTTTTCTACAACAATAGTAGCTTTTATCACATCAATATTTTCTTTCTCTTCAACTTTGTCAATAATAACATCTGCTTCATAAGGTATCTCATCACTAATGTTATCAAAAACAGCCTCTCGTATAAACTCTTTATAAAGTTCTCTTAAATGAGAAGTAGTCATGATTTCTGTATCAAAAAGAGGTGGAGAAACTGGTAAATATCTTACAATTTCATCAAGTAAATCTTTTTGTTTTGTACCTTTTTTAATAGAAACATTCATCAATGATTCATACTTATCATCATATTTTACATATTCTTCCATCTTATCAAAAAGTTCTTCTTTTGATACAAAATCAGTTTTAGTAAGTAGTAATATGTGTTTTGTATTTTTTGTATTTTTTGTTAGAAAGTTTTCATAATGCTTTATATCATCTGTAACTGGTGCTAAAAATAAAATCAAATCACAATCACCAATTGCTTTTAGAGCTTCTTCTAGCATAAATTGATTGATTAGTTTTTCATTTTCATGGATACCTGGAGTATCTATAAACACAATTTGATCTTCATCATTCATTACAATAACATTTGATCTTTTTCTTGTAGCATTTGCCTTATGAGAAACCATTGTTATTTTTTCACCTACTAGCCAGTTCAGTAAAGAACTTTTACCAGCATTTGGTCTTCCTACTGTTGCTACAAATCCGCATTTTGTTTTTATCAAATTATACCCTTTTTACTACTTTTAAATATCTGGCATTATACTATAATTTTATGAAAAAGAAAATCAAATAGATTTTAATATGCAAGGGGATAAAGGATAGGCATAATTGATATGCTAGGTTATTAGTTAACACCTTAAGGAGATACATACATACCTACCCTTTACATACTGTAATAATATTAAAAAATTATGAATAGAATATGAATTATATTAAACTCTAATTTGTTTACTCGTATCCATAAATGTTAATATCATATTATTTGACTTGTCAACAGTTTTTTCAATCATATCTATTTTAATATCTTTTATATCTTTAAAAAATTCTCTAAATTTAGCATATGCATTTTGAATATCAGAACCTTTTAAAAATCCTAAAATCAATGATTCCTCACTAAATACTACTTTTTCATTTGATATTTTAAAATCTTTAGACTTATTTATAAAGTTCAAAAACTTTACTCTTTGCTCTTTTGATATTTTTAAATAGTTCTCAACGTATAAATATTCCATATTTCGATCCTTTCTCGATTCGTATTAAGGAAAGTATAACTTATAAATATGAACTCAATATGAATATTCTTTATAAAATGACACTATTTTAATACTTATATTTGAATATCATTTTTTCCAACAAACTCTTTTTCGTTCGCATTGGAAACAATTAGTTTAGCTATTTGATCTGTTTTTGTCGCTACATCATTTGTTTGAGAAGCGATTTGTGCATTTTGTTGAGTTTGGTGGTCTAAAGAAGCAACAGCATTATTTATTTGTTCTATACCCAATAGTTGTTCTTTACTTGCCATCTCCACATCAGAAATCAAATCAATTGTTTTACTAATATTATCATTTAATCCAGCATATCCTGCTATCATTTCACCTGCAATGTTTTTCCCTTCATCTGCTTTTGATGTGGCCTTTTCTACAAGAATTTTAATTTCATTGGCTGCTTGTGCACTTCTTGATGCTAAATTTCGAACCTCTTGTGCAACAACCGCAAATCCTTTTCCAGATTCTCCTGCTGTTGCTGCTTCAACTGCGGCATTCAAAGATAAAATATTTGTTTGAAATGCAATCTGATCTATTACAGAAATCGCTTCATTTATTGAAGAAACTTCATTATTGATTTCATCCATGGATTTTGTTGTTTGGTCTGCTAATTCTTGTCCATTTTTTACAGAATTGGTCACCTCTGATGCAAATCCCGACATCTTTATAATAGTATTTGTATTATTTGAAATATTACTTGTGATCTCTTCTAGTGCCGCAGCAGTTTCTTCTAATGATGCGGCGGCTTCATTTGAATTATTATTTAATACTTTTACATTATCAAGTAAAATACTCGAACTATATTCTAAAGTTAAACCATTTTTTTTATTTTGTGTAAGCATTGAAGTTATAGCATCTCTTAATTTATTTATATCTTCAATCAAATATCCAAAAGCACCATCTTTTTCAATACCACTTAGTATCAACTCATCCATATAGTCATATGATGCATATTTCTTCAATATACTATTGAGTTGCGTAAAATTGTCTTTTGTAGAGTTTATCATAGTATTTACACTTTCTTTAAACTCTTCGAGAGATTGATTCGAGGTACTACCTTGGATAGTTTGACGGTAAGAACCTTTTATAACTCTATTCATTGTAGCTTTTGCATCTTCTATAAGCTTTGCATCTTGATCAATTAAAATTGTTGTTTTTCTAATATTTTCATTTACAACTTTAGCCATTGTTCCTATTTCATCATTATATCTATCATCTAAAGGTTTTGTTGTTGATATCTCTTTGTTTAGATATTTGAAAAATTCTAATAATCCAAATTGAAAATTATTGATAATATTTTTTGTATATCTATTCAAAGAAAGCATAATAAATATAGCTAATATAAAAACAAGTACAGATATAACCTCAATAGTTATAACAGCACTCTTTTCCTCTTCTTCTGCTTCTAGAGCTAAATATTGGGATAAGTTCTCCATCTTATGTACTAATTCAATAGCTTCCTTATCCATTTTAGAAAGCATTTTAATTATCATCTTTCTTTCTTTTTTTAGATTAAGTACAGCACCTAATTCTAAATCATGTTCAAATTGCTTTAAACTACTTTCAAATTCTTTATGCTCTTTTGAAAAATTATTACACGCTTTTAATACATTCTCATATTTGCCTTTTATCTCTTTATTTGTAGCATGTTTTATAGCTTTTGTAGATGAAACTTGACACTCTTTTATATTTTTTTGGGCATCTTGTTCCATCGTATTAATTTTATTTTCCATAGATTTAAACTCTAGAGAATGGATATCTTTACTTGAGATGATTAGATTAGATATTAAAAGTTCTGTTTTTAAGATATCTTTCTCAATTTCAACAACGGTATTTAATAACGGTATTTTATACTTAACAATCTCAGTTATAGTTTGTCCTATTTTATGAACACTACTATATCCAACACCTGCAATTATTAACATACCTAAAATAAGAACACTCATTGCCCCTAATACTTTAGTTGTTAATTTACTATTTTTTAACATACCCTATTCCTTAAATTCTATAATTTTTGGGAGGGTATCAAAACACTATGAATTGAACATGAACATTAACTTTAAGACTTTACAATAAATTCAATATTTAACCTATCAAATTTACTATTTCATCAACTGTTAGCAACTTTCCAGTTGATTTTACAACACCATCAATTACAAGTCCAGGAGTACTCATAACTCCATATTCCATAATCTTCATCATATCTTCTACTTTTTCAACAGCATGAAATCCACCTATTTGCCCAATTGCAGCTTTTGCATTTTCTTCCAATGCTTTACATTTTGCACAACCTGTTCCAAGTATCTCTATTTTCATTTTATTTTCCTTTATTTATTTCTTCCAAAAATTCTTTTGCATTATCGCCTCTTAAATAATCAACAGTTTTTAAAAGTCCATCACTTAAATACCTTGCATTATAACCTTTTAGTTTTAAGAATATTCTTGCTAAATTTGCTCTATCATTATGAGGACAAGCCGTTATTATCAATTTGTCTTTTGGTAACTCATCTAATCTTTTTGAAAGTTCATTAAGAGGTATGTTTTTTGAAAATCCAACACTCCAAACTTTGAACTCTTCAGGAAATCTAATATCTATTAAAACTGCTTTATCCTCTTCTATTAGATTTAACATCTCATACGTTTTGATTTTCATATCTTTTCGTTCTTTATAATCAAAACTTTCTAAATAGCCATCAAAACTTTGAGCATGTAAAAAACTTACAAACAATGTCAAAATCATTATATACTTTTTCATTTTTCCTCCAATTATATCTCGATTATTTAATTTATTTTTAACAATCTCCATCTATAAAATCATATTAAACATATAACCAACAAGTAATATACCAAAACCTACAATTGCAAAAAATATTGCAATAAGTTTAGTATCTAAAATCTTTTTTAATATCATAGCTTCTGGTAAACTAAGAGCAGTAACAGCCATCATAAATGACAATGCTGATCCTAAAAGCATCCCTTTATTTGTGAGTACTTCAATAAGAGGCATAACACCAGCCGCATTTGAATACATCGGTATTCCCATGATAACAGAAATAGGCACTGCATACCAAGCATCACCACCTGCCCATTTTGCTATAAAGTCAGCAGGAATATATCCATGTATTCCTGCCCCAATCCCTACACCAATCATAACATAAATATAAATCTTTTTAAAGATATCAAAAGTATAATCCGATGCCTCTTTTATCCTTTGAACAAATGACAAAGTTATCTTTATATCTTCTAGTTCACCCTCTAATGGAGTTACAGGAATAAGTACATATTTTTCAACATTTTTAATTTTTCCTATTGCATATCCACCTAAAATTGCCACGAGTAAACCAAAGCCAATATAAACAGCTGTTATCTCCCATCCAAAAAGTCCAAAAAGCATCGCAATTGCGATCTCATTGTTAAGAGGAGAAGAGATCAAAAAACTAAAAGTGATACCAACGGGGATTCTTGCTTGCATAAATCCAAGAAACAAAGGGATTGCACTACAAGAACAAAAGGGAGTAATAATACCAAACAGAGAAGCAAGAACATTCCCACTAAATTCTGATTTTCCTTGTAAATATACTCTGACTTTTTCAGTATTAAAATATGTTCGTAAAAAACTAACTGCAAATATAATAGTAAGTAAGAGTATAAATATTTTTATAGTATCATAAAAAAAGAAATGTACCGATTCACCAAGACTTGACTCCTTTTGAAGATTTAAAACTTCAAAAACAAACTTAGCACTTAAATTTTCCCACCAATCAAACATTATATTTTCAATGCCTCTTTAACTTTAGGAAGCAAAATATTTTTGATTTCATTATATGCTTTTTCATACTCACTATACTTTTTCCCACTTGGATCTTCAAACCCTACATGTATCACCTCTGTAGCTTTAGGAAATATAGGACAAGTTTCATATGCATGGTCACAAACTGTTACTACTAAATCATACTCATTATTTAAAACTACATCAATAGTTTTTGAATAATACTTTTCATCCCAAATATTCTTTTCTATTAAAAGCTTTTGAGCATCTGGATTTACCATACCACTTGCTTTCACACCACTACTGTGACAAATAACTCCATCCAATTTTGTATTTATTAAAGCTTCTGCAATGATACTTCTACAAGAATTTCCTGTACATAATACTAATACTTTTTTATCCATTTTTTATCCTTACTTATAAACTTGAACACTCGTGATCATTTTTACATTTTATATATTTTACATAAATAAAACTAGCACACAAAGCACCTAAAATTGTAGCCAGTATATATATCCATACTGTTTCCATATTTCCAGATACCAATGCAGGAGCAAAACTTCGTGCTGGATTCATGCTTGCTCCACAAATAGGACCAGCAAACATTGCTTCAAGTCCAACAGTAAATCCAATTGCTAATCCAGCAAAACTTTTTATTGCTTTACCATGAATTGCACTTCCACAAATAACTAGCATTAAGATAAAGGTTAATATAAATTCTAATACAAATGACTGCATCAAAGAACCTCTAGGAATAGTACTACCAAGATAAGCTAATTCTTGCATACTTTTTGATTCTTCTAAAAACAAAATATATATCACAATAGATGCTGTAATTGCTCCAAGAATCTGAGATACTATGTACCCTACTATATCTTTTTTTTCAAACTCATCTATAGATGCAAAAGCTAAAGTAACAGCAGGGTTCATATGGGCTCCACTTATATGACCAAAAGTATAAATCATAGCAGATACTACAAACCCAAAAGTCAATGCCACACCTACGTGACCTAAACTACCAGTTAAACTGTCAATAACTATCGCTCCACATCCTGCAAATATAAGTATAAACGTAGCTAAAAATTCTACTATATATTTTTTATTCATCTTATTATTACTAATCCTCATGTTTTATGGAATCAAGTATAGCATAATAATATTAATATATCAAGATATCTTGATATATTAATATTAAAAAAAAGGAACAATTGAGATTAAACTCTATTATTCCTTTTTATTCCATTTAAATTTTTTGAATTTTAGTTTTTTACCAAAATTCTTTACTCTATCTATATCATTCATATTTAAACTAATATCCGTATGTCCCATATCTTCGCCCTCTCCAATATTGACATTGTCAGCTTTTTTCAAGGCTAACCGTTGAGATTGAAAGATACTTCTATGTCCCGTAATTAAAAATGCAACAACAACACTCAATCCTGCATAATTTGCCATATGAACACCAAAAAGTTCAACTGCCATAATAATAGATGCAATTGGAGTATTTGTTGTACCAGCTAAAACACTTACAAATCCAAGTGCTGCAAAAAGTGCAATATGATCTCCACCTACAAGATTCCCAAAAGTTACACCACTAGTAGTTCCTACAAAAAATATAGGGGTGATCACCCCTCCACTTCCACCAGCACCTAGGGTCAATGATGTAAATAGTGTTTTAAGTATAAAATCATACCATGATATACTTTCTGAAAGACCCAATGTAGGATCAAGAGCATCTCTAATTGTCAACAATCCTAAGCCTAAGTATTTTTCAGATATAAAAAAAGAGATAGCAACCATAATAAGTCCTGCTACACCTGCTATTTTGTATTTATTGAAAGGTAAAGATTTGATATATCTTTCAATAAAATTAACAGTATTTATAAAAAAGAAAGCAATAAGTCCAAAAAATAAACCAGCCATAATAACTTGAGAGATAAGATTTATATCTAGTTCAAATGATCTATAAAAATTAATATCGTAGTATTTATAATTTACTCCAAAAAACTGTGCAGTTGTAAACGCAGCAAATCCAGCAATAAATGATGGCAAAAGTACATCATACATAATAATACCAACAATAAGTACCTCTATACCAAAAATTGCTCCTGCTATTGGTGTACCAAATATAGAAGCAAACCCAGCACTAATACCACAAATAACCAACTTCTTTCTATCTTGAGCAGAAAATCTAAATACTGTAGCAAAAAAAGATGCGGCACTAGCCCCTATTTGAGCACCTGGCCCCTCTTTTCCTACAGAACCACCTGAAAAAATTGTAATAACAGTCGCTGTTAATTTTACAGGGATAACTTTTACATCAATCTGTCCATCTCTTTTATGAACAGCTTCTATAACTTTTTCTGTTCCATGACCTGTGGCATTTTTATCAAAGGTTTGAATAATCCAAACGGTTAAAATCAATCCTACAGGTAATATAAAATAATATGGAAAAGGGAAATGTCCTTGCATGTTTTCTGCATAGTGTAGAGTATTTAAAAAAATAGACATTAAGTATCCTATCATGATACCAATGATTGCTGATAATATTAGCCACTTAAAAACGCTAAAAAATATAATTGTTTCTTCTGTAATATGTTTTTTCATAGAGATACTTTATTTATAATATTTTATTAAAGAATAAAATGCATTGTATCTTATTTGCTCTTCAAAACAGATACTGAGAAAGTAAAATTATTGTTATTTTTAATATTAGTAACAATTTCACAATAGATTAAATATTTTGATATACAAGCGATAAGAAAATTTTGATATGCTAGGTAATATTAGATGCTTACCTTTTAGTTGTGTTTAGGAATGGGCTCTTATCTCTTATATGAATGCATTATATATAACTAACATGAATAGAACATGAATGATTATTCATGTTTTAAAGTTTTACTGAAAACTGTGTATAATTGTTATACTCACTTTGTACTGATACTTCAAAATTATGAATAACTGCAATTGACTTAACAATAGATAGTCCCAATCCATAACCACCTCTACCTCTTGAGGCATCTACTCTATAGAATCTATCAAAAATATTCTCTAGATCTGTTTCTTGAATACCTATACCATAATCTTTTATTTTTAATGTATCTTTATCCAAATAGATTTCAACTGTTGAATGTTTATGAGAATATTTTATTGCATTTTGAACAATATTCCCAACTAGTATTCGCAACAATAAAGGATGTCCTTGGCAACTAACGCTATCCAAACTCAAAAATTTAAATACTATATCTTTTTCTTCTATAAGTTTTTTATTTTGAGATATAATATCTGTTACTATTTCATCTAGTTCTATCTCTTCAAACTTACTCTTCATCTCTTGATTATTCGCTTTTGATAAAAACAATAAACTATTAATTAACTCTTGTAGAAGTTTTGTCTCTTCTAAAACACTGTTAAGAATCTCTTTATACTCTTCATTGTCTCTTTCTTTTCTCAATCCAAGCTCTATTTCACCTCGAATTACAGTTAAAGGTGTTTTTAACTCATGAGACACATCATTTGAAAATCTTCTAATTTTTGAAAAAGATTCATCCAGTTTATCTAGCATAAAATTAAAAGTGATTACTAACTCTTCAATTTCATCATTTTTAGTATAAGATTTTATCCTTTTTTGAAGTTGGTACCCCTCAATATCTTTAACCTCATCCATTATCTTTTTTACAGGAGATAAAGAATTTCGAATGATTAGATATCCAACCAACATTGAAAAAACAAGCAATAATGGTATCAAAATATCCAAGATACTTTTCAAATGCTCTAAAGAAGAATTAATTTTATCATTTAAGGTTGTTCCCGCCTCAATATATATATTTCCCTCCTCTTTATTACTATGAAATATAGCAACTCTTACGTTATTTGTTGTTGTAAAAAACTCAAACTGTCCTTTTGTTAGGATTGGCATATTATTTATACTACTAGTTGATTTAGAAGATATTACTTTATTGAATTTACCATTTTTATATTTATAAATAGCAATATATAAGTTTTGAATCATGAACTCTTCATTATCAAAAGGTGTGTAGAATTGTTGATTGTAATTTATCTCATTGATTACAGTAGTTAATTGTTTATCAACTGTTTGTATCCCTTGCTTATAAAACTGGTGTAATAAAACAAATGAGAAAACAGAAAGTATCCCAACTATCATAATAGAATACCAAAAAAGCAATTTGGTTTTTATATTTTTAAACTTCATTATTTTGACTAATTTTATATCCCATTCCTCTTATTGTATGTATAAGTTTTATATCACTATCTTTATCAATTTTTTTTCTTAAACGATAAACATATACACTTATAATATTACTTGCAGTTTGAGCATCCATATTCCACAAAGAACTGTTTATCATCTCTTCTGTTACAACTTTGTCTTTATTTATCATAAGATATTCTAGTAACATATATTCTTTTGAACTTAATTTAATCTCTTTATCATTTTTTGTTACAAGCATTTTATCGCTATCAAGTTTTAAATCATCTATTTGTAGTACATTTGTTAGGCTTTTACCATCTCTTAGTTGTACTTTTATTCTTGCAATTAATTCATCAAAAGAGAAAGGTTTGGATAGATAGTCATTTGCTCCTATATTTAAGCCTGTAACTTTATCTTCAATTGAGCTTTTTGCAGTTAGCATTATGATTGGAGTATTGTTATTTTGTTCTCGTAATTTTTTACATAAAGTTATACCATCAATATACGGTATCATCAAGTCTAATATGATTAAATCATAGCTATTCGTAGTTATAAGATAAGAAGCTTCCTCTCCATCATAACAACAATCAACAATATAGTTTTCTTCAATTAAACCTTTTTCTAAAAAGGCTGAAATTTTTATATCGTCTTCAACTATTAATATCTTCATGTTTTAAAATCCTATAGTTTATATTAATATATTTTGCTTAAAGTTAGCAATGAATAAGACTATATGAGTAATTACTATTGAAAGTTTTAGTATACTGCGAGTAAAAGGGTGTGTGTACGAAGAATCATGAACTAAAATAATTGATTACATTTATTTAAAATTTATTATATTTTTCATTACCCAATATAGTCTTCAATGTGTGTACGATTAAATACAAAGGAAGTATAATGAATCATTATGAACAGAATATGAATTATACTATTCCTTAACAAATTTATTATATAATACACACAATGAAAGATAATATATTTGATAAACCAATCACAAAACAATTTGAATTTGATGAAGATGTAGCTTCAGTTTTTGACGACATGCTAAGTCGTTCTGTACCTTTTTATGATGAGATGCTCAAGCTTACTACATCTTTTGCTCTTAAATATTTAAATAATAATGGAACTGTATATGACCTTGGATGTTCAACAGCTTCTACTCTTATAAATATATCAAACCATATAAAAGATAAACAAAATATAACCCTAGTTGGTATTGATACATCTCATGCCATGCTAAACAGAGCCTCACAAAAAGCAAAAGCTTATGGCTGTGATATAAAGTTTATAGAAGATGATATTTTTAATGTAGGTTTTGAAAAATCAAATGTTATCATATCCAACTATACACTTCAATTTATCAGACCTCTGCAAAGAGAAAAATTAATAAAAAAGATATATGACTCACTTGAAGAGGGGTCAGTATTCATATTTAGTGAAAAAGTAATAACTGATGAGAATATTTTAAACAAACAATTTATAGATGAATACTACAAATTTAAAAAAACTCAAGGTTATAGTGAATTTGAAATAGCTCAAAAAAGAGAAGCTTTGGAAAATGTACTCATTCCTTATACATATGAAGAAAACAAAAGAATGATACTAGATGCTGGATTTAAGCACTTTGATTGTATCTTTAAATGGATAAACTTTTCAACTTTTATTGCAATTAAATAAAAAGGACTAAATAAATGGATAACATTGTTTTAATAGCGCTTATCACAGGGATACTATCTGTTAGTATAAATATCGTTTTAAAAAGATTTGATGTACCACCAATTATTGGATATATATTTAGTGGTGCAATAATTGCGACAGCTTTAGGTCTTGGTGGTGGTTCACATACTCTTGAACACATTGCAGAGTTTGGGATAGTATTTCTTATGTTTACTATAGGACTTGAGATAAAACTAGAAAATCTTATCCAAATGAAAAAGCAAGTATTTACTTATGGTGGACTGCAAGTTGGTTTAGTGATGGTTATATTTACTGCACTTGCTTATTATTTATTTGATTTTGATGTGAAGTCCTCTTTGGTTATTGGGTCAGCTTTATCATTATCATCAACTGCAATTGTCTTAAAAATACTAAATGATACAAACGAAATATCAAAACCTTATGGGGAAAATACTTTAGGTATTTTAATATTTCAAGATTTAGCAGTGATACCACTTTTACTTATGATTACAATTTTATCAGATAGTACGAGTACAATAAGTAGTATGATAATAGATATTGTTGTAGCTGGAGTTTTACTTCTTGTTGTTATGGTAATATTCGGAAAATATTTTCTTGACTATATTTTAAAAATAGTTGATAGATCAGATACACATGAACTTTTTATCATGGTTGTATTGGTGATTGCTATTGGGTCTAGTTATCTTGCTCATGCTTTTGGATTTACATACTCGTTAGGTGCTTTTATAGGTGGAATGCTTATAGCAGAAACACACTATAAACATCAAATAGAAGCTGATCTTATACCTTTTAGAGATCTATTTCTTGCTCTATTTTTTGTAACTGTTGGGATGCAAATAGATCTTGGGTTTTTTGTATCAAATATCGTTGATGTATTTGGTCTAAGTTTAATTATTATGATAGTAAAAGCAAGTATAATTTTTGCTATCATTTATATTTTTTCTACAAAACCAATAGCACTAAAAACAGCTTTAGCTATCTCTCAAGTTGGTGAGTTTTCATTTGTTATTTTTACACAAGCAACACAAACAAATCTTTTAGATAAATCTGTAGGGCAACTACTAACACTCTCTGTGATTGTATCTATGATTTTAACACCATTTATATTAAAGAAAATTCCAGCTATTGTAAACCTAGTTTTTAGAAAAACAGAACTTGACACTCAATCAACAGTAAAAAAAGAGATACTAGAAGACCATACAATAGTATGTGGATATGGTAGTTTTGGTAAAAAGATCATAAATAATCTAAAAGAATATGATATAAACTATATCACTATCATTGACAATTATGATTTCTTTGAAAAAGCAATAGAACATGACGAACACGCAATATTTGGAAACCCTGCACAAAAAAATATACTTCTAGAAGCAGGAATTAAAAAAGCGAAAGTTGTAATCATAGCTGTTCATGATATAGAACACATCTCTATAATTTATCATGCAATCACAAGTGTTAATAAAGATGTAAAAATAATAGCAAAAGTTACTAACAAACATGTTTTTGATAGTTCTGTAAATACAGATGACTTTGTAGATGTTTATAATTTTAGTGCGAGTATTATTGCTACGAATACTTTAAGTTATATCAACAATGTGAATAAAGATTAAAGGATACAATATCAATTACGATAACTTTACATGGAACAACCAATTAAATGAACCAAATGATATAAAAGATACTAAATATCTCAATGAGATGAGTCTTAAAAATAAAGCAGATTCTATTCCAACAGCTTTAACAACACTATTATTTACTCCTTTTTCTTTTTTCTTAGGATCAATATATAAAAGTAAGCAAACACAATTTAAACATTTTTTTGGACTAAATGTTGATGCTACTAAATCTATAGAACAAATTGAATTACTAAATGAGTTAGGATGCAACGATATACTAGTAAGAATACCACTCAAAGATATAAAAAATATCCAACAATATAAGGACTTTATAGAACTTTGCAAAGATAAAAATATCACTATAAATATCATACAAAATAGAGAGCATATAGAAAACGAAGAGTTACTAAAAAAAGATATTCGACTTATCTTTTCAACTTTTAAAGGTGTTTGTAACCAATACCAAATAGCAAATGCAACAAATGAAAACAAATGGGGCTTTTTTAGTATCAAAGAGTACTTGAGTTTTTATAAAACAATTCAAACAATTAGAGATGAAAAGTTTCCTCAGTATTCACTTATAGGCTCAAATATAAAAGGCTTTGAGATTAAACACACGGTCAGATCACTCTTTAACTACTTTAAAATCAAGTATGACAAAGTTGGTGCACTTTTATATATGAATGATGCAAAATTTCCAGAAGCTACAAAGTTTGGTATTTTTGATTTAAAAAAACAAATAGATACAATTCATGCTTTATCAACTTTAGCTGTAAAATCAAACAATGAATTAATCATCCCAGAAGCCTCTTGGAAAATCAAAGAGCAAAAAGGGGTAAACTCTAGTGCAGTTAGTGAAGATGATTATACTTTATTTATGATTCGATATTATCTTTTTGCACTTGGTACAAAAAAAATACAAAGTGTTTTTTGGTTTGAACTTCTATCATCAACTTGTGGTCTTACATATATACATAAAGGGGAACTGCACAAAAGAAAAGCTTTTTATGTTTTACAAAATATGATAAAAATGCTCAATAACTGCGAAGTTCAAAAATACACAAACTCTGGTGGTCTTCATGTACTAACAGTTAAAGATACAAAAAATAAAATGCTTGATATAGTTTGGGTAGAAGCTGAGGGATGTGTAGAATTAACTGAGTTTAAAAAAGTATATGATATCTATGGAAAAGAGATGAAAAAAGATATTAAGATAACAAAAAGTCCTATTTATGCTTATCATTAAAACATAACACTTAGTAAAATAATCATATCCAACTATAAGAAAAAAATAGATAGTATCGCTTTACTATAATATAAAAGGACAAGAATGTTAGAAATAGGTACAGTTGCACCAGAATTTTGTATACCAAATCAAGATGAAGTAGAGATATGTTTACGAGACTTAAAAGGTAAATGGATAGTTTTATATTTTTACCCAAGAGATAACACTCCAGGATGTACAACACAAGCTTGTGACTTTACAGTTCAAGAGCCAGAATTTGATGACTTGGATGCTGTAATTTTAGGAGTTAGCCCAGATAGCCCTAAAAAACACCAAAACTTTATAGCTAAAAAAGAGTTAGGTATCACACTTTTATCAGATGAAGAGAAAACAACATGTGAAGCATATGGTGTTTGGCAATTAAAACAAATGGCAGGAAACAAATATATGGGTGTAGTAAGAACTACATTTATCATTAGTCCTGAAGGAAAAATTGCTGCTGCTTGGGATAAAGTAAGAGTTAGAAAAAAGAAAAAAGTAGATGGCGAGCAAATAGAACTTTTACATGTTGATGAAGTAAAAGAGAAACTAAAAGAACTACAGTCTTAAAAAACTGATTTGATTTATATAAAGGATAGAGTTTACTCTATCCTTTACAATTTTCCACTTTTACTTGATCCATCAAATAAAATGTTTTTCCTATTTTCTTTTCAGTCTCAATACTGATTTTATATAATTCATCATTACTCGCATGAGAACTATTTTTATCCATATATGTTTGAATAGATTCATGAGCAGCTTTGTGAGATGCTTTCAATTCAGTCCAATTTGCACTTTTTGTAAAAGCAGATCCAGTAGATTCATGTTGGTCTATCCAATGCCCAAGTTTACATTCATGATGACTTTTTACATTAAAAGATTTAAAATCACTTACATGAGAAAATGCATTATCTTTTAAGTTTATATGATCTAGTTTCAAAGCATTTAATTCATACAACAAATCAACATCACAAACTTGTTCTTTAGCTTTTTCGTTAAATGAAGCATGTTTTGCTGTATCAATCAATGCATTTGACAACACTTGTACCTCTTGAGCTAGGTTATCAATAGAAGAAGCAGTATTTGCATTTTGTTGTGTTGTTTGATCTAATTGAGAAACAGCATCATTTACTTGAGATATCGCTTCTTGTTGCTCTTTACTTGCGTTTACAACATAATCTATTTTTTCTTTAGTTTGAGATATTTTAGTATTTAAAACATCATACCCTTTTATCATATTGTTTGCTATATTTTTACCAATACTCGCTTTATTACTAGCATTTTCAACTAAAGATTTTATCTCATTTGCGGCATCTGCTGAACGAGAAGCAAGATTACGAACTTCTTGTGCAACTACGGCGAACCCTTTTCCTGCTTCCCCTGCTGTTGCTGCTTCAACCGCGGCATTTAATGATAA
>Ga0193954_1000815_pt1 | contig 17270 bp, 22 predicted proteins | sample BB_5_MG_FD_140340 | JGI IMG/M metagenome (GOLD analysis project Ga0193954, IMG submission 140340) | Microbial mat bacterial communities from the Broadkill River, Lewes, Delaware, United States - BB_5_MG | ecosystem: Environmental > Aquatic > Freshwater > River > Microbial mats | place: USA...
CTATCACTTGTGAGGGTGGATTTAGTGATGGTAGTAGTGCAAGTGGAGTAAAATTTAGAGTTGAACAAAATGGAAAAACCATCTATAACACTAAAATGAGTGAAGATAGTGAAGTTACATTCAACAAACCAAGTGGTTCATATGAAGCAGTATTCAATGCTGGTGAAGGTCACTTAGTATTTGTAAAAGGTTCTGATATAACAGAGTAGAGAGTATTATAAGCTATTTATTTTCAAAATATATAGCTTATTTTTTTAGATTGTCACATTTATGATAATGGTTATTACAATTATATAAAAGGAAAAATATAATGAAAAAATTAGTTTTAGGTACAGTAGCAGCAACAGCAATTTTAACGACATCAGCAATGGCACATTTTCAAATGGTATATACACCAAATACCGCTTTAGAAAAAGGTAAAACTATCGAGTTTAAACATGTATTTACTCATCCATTTGCAGATGAACATACTATGGATATGGGAAAACAACATGACACAAAGAAATTTTCACCAATTCAAGAGTTTTATGTAATAAACAAAAAGAAAAAAACAGATTTAAAAAACACTTTAAAAGATATCACATTTAAAGGAAATCACAACAGTGGACACGGTTATACTTCAAAGTATAAAGCAAGAAGAATGGGTGATCATGTTTTAGTTATGAAACCAGCACCTTATTATGAAGCAAATGAAGATATCTATATTCAACAAATTACAAAAACAATTGTAAATGTTGCAGGAGCTCCTACAAATTGGGATGCAGAGCTAGGTTTAAAAGCTGAGATTGTTCCTTTAACAAAACCATATGCTATTTGGGAACATGGAAGTTTCACAGGTATAGTTAAATCAAATGGAAAAGTAGTTCCGTATGCTGAAATTGAAGTTGAGTTTATTAATAGAGATGTTGATATGAAAAATAATAAAATGGGAAAAGCTAAAGTAGAAGCACCACAAGATTCATTTGTAACAATGGGTATTAAAGCAAATAAAGATGGTGAATTTACATTCTCTATTCCAAAAGCTGGATTTTGGGGATTTTGTGCACTTGGAGCTGGATCTGATAAAGAGTACAAAGGTAAAGAGTTAAGTCAAGATGCAGTAATTTGGATTGAAGCAAAAAAAATGAATGCTTCTCATTCTAATCACTAAATAAAAGTAAATTTTTCAAGAATCGTCATTTATTAAAAATGGCGATTTTTTATAAAGTTTATAAATAAGGATTTAAAAAATGGAAAAAATTTTTTTAATAGTAATCTCTCTTTTGGCATTATATTTTTTATATAAAAAACTATTTCAAACAAAAGGATGTAATGGTTGTGGAGGAAGTTGTGGAACGAAAAAAGATAATTGAGATAAAAAACCTATCTCACAGTTATGGTAACAAAAAGATATATGAAGACTTGAATATAAATGTATATGAAGGTAGTGTATTTGGGCTTTTAGGAAAAAATGGTGTTGGAAAATCTACCCTTATAAATATACTTATGGGATATTTAAAACCAAATGGTGGAGAGTGCTTGATTTTTGATAAACCATCTCATAATTTGCCCTCTCATGTAAAAGAACAAATTGCATTATTACATGAAGGTTTTATCTCTTATGATTATATGAGTATCGAGCAAATTGAAAAATTTTTTAGAGCATTTTATCCAAGATGGGAAAAAAAACTTTTTTATGACTTGGTAGACTTAATGAGTTTAGATTATTCACAAAAGTTATCAACCTTATCTTTTGGACAAAAATCACAAGTAGTACTTGGGTGTTTATTTGCACAAGATGCAAAACTTCTAATTCTTGATGATTACTCAATGGGACTAGATGCTGGATACAGAAGACTTTTTACAGATTATTTAAAAGACTACATAAAAGGGACAAATAAAACAGTACTAGTAACTTCTCATACTATGAGTGACCTTGAAAATCTTATAGATGATATGGTAATAGTTCAAAAAGGTGGTTTAATACACGTAGATACAATGGCTAATTTCAATAAAGATAAAACAACAACTTTTGAAGATAAGTTTTTAGATTTTGTTGGTAAATACTAAGTTTTATTCTTAAACAATAACTATAAAAAAGATTCTGTCATTTTAAATATTGTACTAAAATACAATTGGAATATAAGCGTATATAATGATTATGGTGCAGTATTTAAAATTAGATTAAAATGATAATCACTATTAATAACAAATTAAGTAAAAGTATAATAATATTGATACTGAATATTATTATTGTAGTACAAAAAGGGAAAGTATGAAAAAAAATTTAATCATTACTTATGATGAATATATTATAAAATTTCGAGAGATGATAAAATCATTGGGGCTAAATAACTCCACACAAAGAGAATATGTGCTAAAAATATTGTTCGAGTGTTCAAATCACCTAAGTGCAGAACAGATACAACTTAAGGTAAAACAACTACACAATGTTTCAATAGGAATTGCAACTGTTTATAGAATTGTAAGTTTATTGGAAGATTTAAAAATTATAAATAGTATCTCAATTGCAGGAAGTGACTCAAAAGTTTATGAACTAAACCTTGTATTACATCATGACCATATTATTTGTGTAGATTGTAAAAAGATTGTAGAGTTTGAGAACAATAAAATTGAAAAACTTCAAGAATCAGTTGCAAAAGAAAATAACTTTATCTTACAAACTCATAATATGATACTATATGGTATCTGCCAAGAGTGTCAAGAAAATGAACAATAATATAATCATAAAAAGTGCAGTTTCAAACAGAATAAGACTAAAATCAGATATCTTTTCAAGTTCCAAAAATCTAGATATTATTCAAAATAGTTTAGAAAATTTTGTCATAACTTGCAGAATCAATCAAAAATGTAAATCTATAATCATAACTCATACTAAAAATATAAGTACAGAAGAGTTAATCACAAAAATCTATGAATTATTTCATCAAAATAACATACCCTCTACTCAAAACACAAATTCAGTATGTGGGACAAATAGCTCTTGTAATAGTTGTGTAACAGTAAAAGAAAATACAAAAACTTTTAAAAGAAAACTTGTAGAGTTTGGAATACTGACAGGATACAGCTTATACTTGTTTGTAAGTAAATCACTGCTTGGAATTACAGTAGCTTCAACTCCATTATCATTAGTAGCGTTTGTATCTTTAGTTTCAGCTATTCCATTATTTCAAGATAGTCTAGAAGATATAAAGCAAGGTAAATTTTCTTTACAAACTTTTATGAGTGGAACACTATTGTTAGCTATATTATTTGGAGAAGCTTTGGCGGCTTTTGAGATTATTTATATCTTAAGAGGTGGAATACTTCTTGAGGAATATGTAGCCACAAGATCTAAAAATGAGATAAAAAATTTACTTGAACTTGATATCAAAAAAGCTTATATGCTTGTTGATGATGTTGAACTAGAAGTAGATATTAATGAGATATCTGCTGGAGATATAATAGTAAGTAGAAGTGGAGAAAAAATCCCAGTAGATGGAACAATTGTAAAAGGTGAAGCACAGATAAATGAGGCCTTAATAAATGGACGAAGTGAAAGTGCATACAAAAAACAATCCGATGAAGTATATGCAGGAACAATGTGTGAGGCAGGTCGAATTTATATAAAAGCAACGGCCACTAAAAATGACACTTATATCTCAAGAGTTATAAATGATGTAGAAAAATCACTGGCTATTAAATCAAATAGTGAACTTGAAGCTGATAAATTAGCCTCAAGATTACTTAAACTTGGATCACTTATGACAGTAGGTACCCTACTTTTAACTGGGTCATTTCTCAATGCATTTTCAGTGATGATTGTGATGTCATGTCCATGTTCAACTATACTTGCAGCTTCAACAGCAATAAGTGCAGGTATTGCAAATGGAGCAAAACAAGGGATACTTATAAAAGGTGGAGAATCACTTGAAAAAGTTGGGCAAAGTGAAGTATTTTGTTTTGATAAAACAGGAACTTTAACAACAGGAAAACCAAAAGTTTATGAGATATTAGTGAGTTCTGGTGTAACAACAAAAGAGCTAACAAAAAATGCAAGTATAGCAGAGTATAGAAATACTCACCCAATAGCAGTATCAATAATTGAACATGCAAAAAGTTTAAATATCAAGATAAAACAAGAAGCAAAAAGTGAAGTAATACCTGGATATGGAGTAAAAGCTACATTAGAAAAAGACACTATTCTTGTAGGAAATGCAAAACTTTTTAAGAAACACAATATATCAATAAAAGAGTTTGAAGAGGAAGCACATGACTTACTTAAAGATGGTAAAACAGTTGTTTTTATAGCTCGAAATGAGAAACTTCTAGGACTTATGGCATTTGAACATGAGGTACGACCAGGAACTCAAAAGATGATAAATGATTTACGAAATAAAGGGGTAAAACATATTGCACTTATAACTGGTGATGAGGAAAAAGTTGCAAACTCTTTTGCGCTTAACTATCACTTTGATACAGTTTTTGCAAATCAATCACCATATGATAAAGCAAATGCGATTGAAGAGCTTAAAAAAACATATAAAAATGTAGTGATGGTTGGAGATGGTATCAATGATACTTTAGCTATGAGCAAAGCTGATGTTGCAATCTCATTTGCAGCAGGTGGTAGCCAAGCGGCTATTGAAGTATCAAATATAGCAGTAACTCATTCACACCCAGAAGATGTAGTAAATCTTTATGATTTAAGTAAAAAAACACTCAAAGTTGTAAACAAAAATTATTGGCTAGGAACTAGCACAAATATAGTAGGTGCGGTCTTTGGAGCACTAGGTATGTTAAGCCCAGCCGCCGCTGGTGCCATACACATAGGACATACTACAGGAATCATGGCAAACTCTTCAAGACTAGCTATTGATAATAAGTCTTAGTTTATATTTAGTTAGACAAAAGAAGAATTATATAAAAATTATCCCATTAGGAGGGAATAGATGCAAATCACAGCGCAAGATATTGTAAAAATAACATCTTATTTTACAATAATTTCACATGTTAAAGGAAGATTACGAGTACGAGTAAATCCTAAAATAACAAAAGAAAAAAGTAATATAACAACAAAAGACATTGAAGAATTATCATCAAAAATTGATGGTATCAAAAAAATAAAAATCAATAAAATAGTAGCATCCCTAACTATTGAATATGATAATAGCATTTTTCCAAAACAAATTTGGGATGATTTAATCAACGGAGAAAACCTCGATGAAGCAGTTGAAATTATTACAAAACTACAAAAGGAGATTATATAGATGGAAGAAAACGATAATGGAACTATAAATTTTGATGAAAGTGTTTTAGTATCACAAAGAGTAGATCCCAATTTTAATGAACCAATACTTAACCAAGTACTAAGAATATCTTTATACGATGAATATCATGCTTATGAAACTTATAAAAAAACAATTGAAACTTTCGGAGAGATTCAGCCATTTACAAATATTATAAAAGCAGAGCAAAATCATATAAATGTATTATTAGTTTTGTGTTCAAAATATGGCGTAGAGACTCCAATCAATAATTGGAGTGATAAAATAGAATTACCAAATACTCCAGCTGAATGTTGTGAAGTAGGAGTTGTTGCAGAGCTAGACAATATAAAAATGTACGATGATTTACTACAATATGTAGCACAGTATCCAGACATTCAAGATGTTTTTTATCAACTGCAAGCAGCATCTTATAACAATCATTTAGTAGCATTTAGAAATTGTGTACAAAAGTATTCTCAATCAAATCAAGACTCAAACGATGAGATACAAACAAACGAAATCAATACAAATATGGATAACGGTCAAGCAACACAAGCAGTTGATGACTTTAGAAACATGGCAAATAAATTTTCAAATGGGCAAATGAATCAAAATGATGTGATGAAGCTCTTAGGAAGTATGGATATGGCCACAATGGGCGGATTAATTTTAGGTGGTATTGGTGCTATGCAACTAGTAAAATCTATGGAAAATAAAAAAGAAGAGGAATAAAAAATGTTACCATTTATAGTAGGCGCACTTGTTGGCGCGACAGCAGTAGTAGCTGTAAACAACAATAAAAAGATAAAAGAAAAAGTAATCAAATGTGCAAGTACAGTAAAAGATGAAGTACAAAAAAGTGCATCAAATGTAAAACAAAGTGCAAAAAATGCAAAAGATTCAGTAAAAGCAAAAGTTCATGATATGACAGCAGTGAATGAAGAAGTACAAGTTCAAGAGATAGTTGAACAAAAAGAGAAAATCCAAGATGATAAATAATCTTGTGATTGATACAGGTGCTGAAAGAAGTGTAACAGGACACCTTGTAAGTGGTACGGTATTTTCTGCAATTTTTGCAGGAAGTATTAACTATAACAAATATCAAAAAGATGAGATATCAAAAAATGAACTTATCAATGATACGTCAAGAATGGCAATACAAGGTGGAATAGGAACAGCATCAGCAGTTGCAACTGCAAACTATATTGGTCGAGGTGACTGGATGAGTGCTATGACAGCTATAACTGTTGGAGCAGCTGGTATCTATGGTACTCAAAAGATATATGAAAAAATACAAAATAATAATAGCAAAAAATTAATCACAATAGAGGAAGAGACAAATGAATAACAGTATTCAAAATAACCCATACATTGGACAAAACAATGAAAATAATATGCAACAAAATCCACAAAATCAGCAACAACCACAATCAGTGATGGACTCTATGTTCAAATCTTTTGATACTCAAAACTTTTTAAAAGGTGCTTTAATTGGTGCAGTTGGTGCATATTTACTTACAAATGAAAATGCACAAAAAACAATTTTTAAAACATTTGCAAAAGGTGCTGATATGTTAAGTATTGGTGTTGAAGAGATAAAAGAAAGAATGGAAGATGCCAAAGCTGAATTAGAAGCACAAAGAGAATCGCAAGCATAAGGATTGATATGAGTATAAATGTAAAACTATTACATAGTACAAATAAAAGAGCAAGATATTATTGTAATGAATTGGCTCAAGAATTAAATATAGCAAATTTACAAAATGACTTGACTTCAATCCAAGGTGTAAAAAGTGCAAGAGTCAATCAAAAAGCAAAATCTATAATTCTAGATTTTGAAAACATCTCTTTAGAGGATATTGAAGTATTTTTTCAAAAATTAGAATTTGAGAAGTATCAAGTGTGTGATACATTTTTGAGTCATAATATATCTTGTGTCAATGATAGCGCACCATCAAAAGCAGGAATGTATAGAGCAGGAACTGCATTGGTAGCTGAGCCTTTTGTTCAAAATGATACACAAAAGTTATTATTAACTTCTTATGCTTCCTATCCATTACTAGTGGAGGGAACAAAAGAGTTGTTTTCAGAAGGGTTAACATCTAGAGTTCTTGAAGCGGCGGCTGTTGGTGTATCTATTGCTAGAAAAGATTACCTTGCGGCAAATGGTACAAATGCGATGCTTGAACTTGGTGAATATATTGAAGAAACTACTGTTCATAAAAGTGATGACCTTATCAAAGAACTTGCAAAACCAAATGTAAAAGAAGCATGGATTGAAATAGACAATGACGGAAAAAAAGAGTTACAAAAAGTTCAAACCAATACTATAAAAGTTGGTGATATAGTTGTCGTTGGAGCTGGTGATACTATTGCTATTGATGGACATATCATAAGTGGTAGTTCCTCAGTAAATCAAATCTCAATGACAGGAGAGAGTGAACCAGTTGTAAAAGAGAGAGGTGATAGAGTAATCTCAGGAACAGTTGTAGAAGAGGGTCGTATAAAAATTTGGGCAGAGCATGTAGGAGATGATACAGCAACTGCCAGAATTAAAAACTATATAAGTACTTCGCTAAATGAAAAATCTGCAATTGGACTAAAAGCTACAAAACTTGCTGATAAACTTGTACCTGTAACTCTTGGACTTGCTGGATTGTCTTATATTTTAAGTAGAGATTTTGAAACAGTTGCTTCTGTTTTGCAAGCTGATTATTCTTGTGCTTTAAAACTTGCAACTCCAGTTGCTTTTAAAACTTCTATAGCTCAAGCTGGACGTGATGGTATCATGATAAAAGGTGCAAAATCAATAGAAGCATTGAACAATGCTGATACTTTTGTATTTGATAAAACTGGTACTTTAACATATGGAACACTTGAAGTTGAAGCTATTAACTCTTTTGATAAAGATTGGAATGAAGAGGATATATTAAATCTAACTGCTAGTGCTGAAGAGCATTATTTTCATCCTGTCGCTCAAGCTGTTGTAGATGCGGCAAAACAAAAAGGTTTTGTACATATGCATCATGAAGAGGTTGAGTTTATTGTCGCTCATGGTGTAAAAACTATTGTTGATAAAAAAGAGGTAGTAATAGGTAGTCGTCACTTTCTAGAAGATGATGAAAGTATTGATTTTTCTAAGCATGAAAAACAAATAGAACAATGTTTACTGGATGGAAGAACATTATTATACATCGGCTATGATGGAGTTCTTTTAGGTACGATAGGGATGAGAGATAAAGTTCGAGATAACTCTAAAAAAATGATACAAGAGTTAAAAGCCTTAGGCGTAAAACAAACTATTATGCTAACAGGTGATATTCAATTAAAAGCAGATGCATTAGCAGAAGAACTTGGAATTGATAAAGTATATGCTTCTTGCAAACCAACGGATAAAGCAAATATTATAAAAGAGTTAAAAGACTCTGGTGCAAAAGTAGCTTTTGTAGGAGATGGGATCAATGATGCCCCTGCTCTTATGAGTGCTGATGTAGGAATCAGTATGAGTAAAGGTGCAGATATAGCAAAAGCAACAGCTGATGTTGGACTTTTAAAAGATGATATTGAAGCAGTAGTTGAGGCAAAAAAACTATCTGTAAAAACAATGAATCTTATAAACAATAATTTTAATGCAACTGTGGGTATAAATAGTATTATACTTGTTGGTGCAACTATAGGATTGTTTAAGCCACTTACAACTGCCATTTTACATAATGGTACTACGATTGGATTACTTGCTAATTCAATGAAAGGTATAAGAGTAGATTAATTTCTACTCTTTACTTACAAATTCAAACAAATTTCACATTAAATGATAATAACTATCAATATTAAGGTTTTCCAAAGCTAATATACACTATTCTTTTATTGATAATAAATATCAATATTAATAAAGGATAAGTTTTGAGTGTTTTAATTATAGGTGGAGACAAAATATTAAGTATCAAAAATACTTTAACAGATTTAGGTGTAAAAAAAATTCATCACTGGGATGCAAGAAAAAAAGCAAGTGCTTGTAAAAAAATAATACCTAGTGATATATCTTGTGTAGTTATGTTAACTTCGTATTTAAATCACAACACAATGAAACATTTTAAAACAGAATCAAAAAAAAGATCACTTCCACTTGTGTGTTCAAAATCAAGTGTAAGCTGTGTATATCAAGAGTATGTAAAAATCATGGGTATTGAGAATTGTAAAGATTGTTATGCTTATGATAGCTGTAAAAAGGGTCAATAATGAGTTTTAATGAATCAAGAGATATTTTAAAACTTGTAGAACAATCAAAAGCAGCTGAGTGTAATTTTTTTAACTTTGTATTTAACAAAATACTTAATAAGTCAAAAAATAGATTTGTTGAAAGATGTGATGAATGTATAGATATCATACCCTCTCAACACCAAACTATTAGAGTGATTCCTATTTTTAAAGATATGGACAAAAACAATTTATGCCTAGATAAAGAGATAGAAAAAGCTTGTGAAATAGTAAATAATAGTGAAATAAGATTTATATACTTTGTATATCCTAAAAATGATAATTTTGATAAACATATACAAATAAAGATACCTCATATAGAAGAAGCCTGTAGTGAAGAGTGTATGATTAAAATCATCCCTTATTCACTTAATGATTTATGTAAAAAAAGGAAATGTAATGGCAACAGCAATATTTTATGCAACTAGCACAGGTAATACAGCAGATATAGCAGAACAAATATCAAAGAAGTTAGGAGATATACCATTTTTTGATATAGCTGATAGTGGTATTAATTCAATAGATGAATATGATAAATTAATTTTTGGAACTTGCACATGGGGAGATGGTGAATTACCCGATGACTGGTTAGATATATTTAATGACTTTAGTAAAATAGATTTTTCTAATAAAACTGTAGCATTGTTTGGGCTAGGTGACCAAGATGGATATGGAGACAACTATTTGGATGCCGTTGGGATATTATATAATAAAGTATTCGAAAATGGAGGAAAAGTAATAGGTAGTTGGGAGATTGGTGATGAATATTATCATGAAGATTCTATAGCTATACAAGGTGATAAATTTGTTGGTCTTGCACTAGATGAAGACAATCAAGAAGACTTAACTGAAGACAGAATTTCAATTTGGTGTGAACAAATAAAAGGAGATATACTATAAATATATAGGGTTCTCTCCCCCCCTATATATTGTACTTTTAAAGAAGCCTTGTAAAATTTTCAGTCACTCTCCTAAAATGACAGTCAATAACTACATTACTAAATATAAATTCAAGGCTTCTTTAAAAGTATAAAAGGAATAACTTATGGCAGAACAAATAATAGATGAAATTAATAGATTTACAACTTTTAAATTTGATAAAAAAAATAATAGAGTTATAAACCTAAGAACAAATGAACACACAGATATTGATGAGTTTTTAGGGATTCAACATCTTCTTGATACAAATAGAGTTCATCATACATTTGAACAAAATTTTGAGATACAAATAACAAAATAAAAGGAAAAAAATGATAAAAAAACTAACATTGACTCTTGCACTATTATTCACAATAAATGCAAGTGCTCAAGAAAAACTAGAAAAAATAGTATTAAGTGGACCAATTGCATCAGTATCGCATCCACTTATTCACATGATTGCTACTGGAGCATTAGAAGATATTGCAAAAAAAGTTGAATTTAAACTATGGAAAAATCCAGATGAACTAAGAGCATTGACACTCAAAGGTGGTGCAGATTTTATTGCTGTTCCTACAAACGTAGGAGCAAACTTACACAATAAAGGAGTAGATATCAAACTTCTTAATGTTTCAGTTTGGGGAATATTAGGTATGATTACAAGAGATAAAAATCTTAAAACATTGGCTGACTTTAAAGGCAAAGAGATAGCTATGCCATTTCGTGCAGATATGCCAGATATCGTATTTGAAGAGATAGTAAAAAAGCAAGGTATGGACCCTAAAAAAGACTTCAAACTACAATATATGAGTAGTCCAATGGATGCAATGCAGATGTTAATTATGAGAAGAGTTGACCATGCACTTTTAGCAGAACCTGCTATCTCTATTGCATTAAGAAAAACAAAATCTTTTCCACTTAAGATTATTGCACCTGATTTATATAGAAGTGCTGACTTACAAACTGAATGGGGAGAAACTTTTAAAGTTGAAGCAAAAGTTCCACAAGCAGGGATGGCAGTTCTTGGAGATATTAGTAAAAATGACCATATTATAAAACGATTTAAAGAAGAATATAATAAATCTTTAGAATGGTATAAGACAAATAAAAAAGAAGCTGGTGAATTAATAGTCAAAACATTACCAATGTTAGATGCTGTTGGTGTATCTGATTCTATAGAGCATGTTCGTCTAAATCCAGTAGATGCTAATGATGCTAAAAAAGATTTAGAATTTTTTTACAATATTCTTAAAAAGAATAACCCAAAAACAATAGGTGGAAAACTTCCTAACAATAAGTTTTATTACTAAAAGATACAGCTATAAGATAGTTTATATTATATCTTGTAGCGTTGTATCTCCAAACATATGTAAGATTTCATTCTTTGGTTTTTCCCACATATCATGCATAGAGCATTTCTCATTTTCATTACAAAGCCCATTTCCAAGTAAACAATTTTTCGTATCTATAAATTCATTAACAGCTTCTAAAATATTCATAATTCTGATTTCTTTAGCTTCTTTAATCATAGAATAACCACCTTCTCTTCCTCTTATTGATAATAAAAGTTTTGCATCTATAAGTTGAGTCATGATTTTAGTGAGATATTTATAGGGTATTGATAATTGCTCTGATATGGTTTTTGCATTGTGAAGTTTTTGAGTATCTTTTGCAATAAATTCCATAATACGTATTGCATATTGAGAAGTTGTATTTAATTTCATTTTTACCTCTTAATTATTACACTGGATAATAATATATAAAACCTATTATAATAATAATAGTTACTAACCAAAGTGTAGGTATTATTCTATATTTTAACTGAACTTCACTTAGGTTCATAAAATAATCTATTACGAATTGCCCTTTAATGAATGTTGTTACAAGCAATAAAATAATTAAAGATTTATTTACAAATTCTTGCTCCCCAAATAGATAAGCAAAAAGTGTAAGTATAAGAAGTACAATCCATATTTTTGTAATTTTACTCATCATTATCTCACTATGTAAATAAGTGGAAATAAAACAATCCATAATAAATCAACCATGTGCCAGTATGAAGCACCTGTTTCTAAACCTTGACAATTATCATATGAATAGAGACCATTTTTTGTATTTTTGTAAAGGTTATATAAAATAATAATTCCCAATAAAACATGCATAAAATGAAAAACTGTTAGTATAAAATAAAACATAAAAAAAGTATTTGTACTTAAGTTAATCCCTTGTTCAAATTTATCGGAAAACTCAATTATTTTTATAAATAAAAAACATACACCCAATGATATTGCACCTAGTATATAATATGATGCTTTTTGTATATTTATATCAATGGACGTTTGTTTTATGATTTGCACAGATTTTACAACAAAAAAACTACTTGTTATAAGTAATAAAGTATTTACAAAACCAAATCTTTGATCCAACATAAGCTGTGAACTATTAAACAATTCTATATCTGCGCGTCTTGAAATAGCATAACCAATAAAAAATAATCCAAAGGTTATAAGTTCTATGTAAATAATTATCCAGACTCCAAAGTCTCCAGGAGGATAAAGCTTTTTTATTTTATTCATAAAGCATGATAATATAATTTATTTAAATACTACCTTAATATAGAATTAAAATAAATTATTACGTTAATTAATTTTATTTAGACAATAATATTTTTGCTAATATTCCAAATACTACAGAAAGGTAGAATTAAAAAAGGAGTTATATATGACTGAACGAATTACGAAAAGTATGGCTAAAAATATATATTATGGTGGTGGTATGTTTGCACTCCTTATATTTTTTGCTCTTACATTTGACACGGTAAAACAGATACCTGAACGATCAAATGAGGTAGACATGACACATAGTGTTATTGAGGGAAAAGAGATTTGGGAAAAGAACAATTGTGTTGGCTGTCATACCCTAATGGGGGAAGGCGCATATTATGCACCAGAGTTGATGAATGTTTTCAATAGAAGAGCTGGTGGTGATGAAGTAGCATTTAAAGGATATATGCAAGGTTGGATGGCATCTCAACCATTAGATATACCACATAGAAGAAAAATGCCACAATTTAATTTAAGTGAAGAAGAGGTTAATAATTTAGCTGATTTCTTAATATGGACATCAAAAGTTAACACTAATGAATGGCCACCAACAATCGAAGGATAGGGAGAATTTATGAAATATAGTTCACAAAGCGTAGCAAAACCGTATTTTATTTTTGCACTGATTCTGTTAGCAGGAGAAGTTTTATTTGGTTTACTGATGGCAGTTCAGTATTTATATGGTGACTTTTTGTTCCCACTGATCCCTTTTAATGTATTAAGAATGGTTCACACAAACTTATTAATTGTATTGATTTTATTTGGTTTTATGGGAGCAACATATTATTTGATTCCAGAAGAGACTGAAAGAGAACTTTGGAGTCCAAAATTAGCTATTATTACTTTTTGGGTATTCGCAGCTGCTGGTGTAGCTACAATATTAGGATACCTTTTTGTACCATATGCAGAGTTAACAGAGCTTACTTTTAATAATCTTTTACCAACAATGGGTAGAGAGTTTTTAGAACAACCATTACCTACTAAAGTTGGTATTGTACTTGTTGTTGTAGCATATATTTTAAATACAGGTATGACTGTATTAAAAGGGCGAAGAACAGTTATTACTACAGTATTATTAACTGGTTTATTTGGTCTAGCAGCATTCTTTTTAATTGCATTTTATCTTCCAGAAAATCTTATTTTAGATAAATTTTTATGGTGGTTTACAGTTCACTTATGGGTTGAAGCTACATGGGAACTTATTTTAGGTGCTGTGTTAGCATTTGTACTTATTAAAGTAACAGGAGTAGATAGAGAACATATTGATAAATGGTTATATTTAATTATTGCTATGACTATGGTATCAGGAATTTTAGGAACAGGACATCACTTCTTCTATATGGGAGCACCTGAGTACTGGTTATGGATTGGATCTATTGCATCTGCTGTTGAGCCTTTACCATTCTTTTTAATGGTTTTATTTGCTTTTTCAATGGCAAGAGATAGAAAAATCACACATGATAATGAGATGGCACTTACATGGGCAAAAGGAACTGCTGTGATGGCATTTTTAGGAGCTGGTGTTTGGGGATTTCTTCATACTTTAGCGCCTGTTAATATGTTTACACATGGTACACAACTTACAGCGGCACATGGTCACCTTTCATTTTATGGTGCATATGTAATGATTATTTTTACAATTGTATCTTATGCTATGCCTATTTTACGTGGACGACCTTACGGAAACTGTAAAAAAGCACAAAGTAGAGAATTAACATCTTTTTGGATGATGAATATTGGTATGTTAGGTCTTACATTAGCTTTAACTGCTGCTGGTATTGTTCAAATTTTAGATATGAGAATCGGTACTGAACTTTTAGGGTTCATGGAATCTCAAGCTACTATTGCACCTATTTATATGATCAGAGCTGGATTTGGATTATTAGTATTTTTAGGTTTATTAACATATTTATCAAGTTTCTTCGTGAAAGAGGAAGCAAACTAAGTTATGCTTAACTATTTTTTAGAATTTGAAGAGAGTATTGGTAAAGTTTGGGATAAGTTCCTAAATAAAAAAGTAAATAAATTTCATGAGAATGAAAGGGTTTATTTTGCTGATATTTCGAAATCTTTAAATCTTTTTTATCACCTATTAGGTGGTAAAAAAGGGAAAGATTTACAAGTTACAGATAAAAGACATATTGATACAACCTCACGAACATTTATGCAAAAAATTTCATTTCTTGGTCGTGAGTTTTTTTTAACATGGCAAGATGAAAAATCAGTATATTTACCAGCTTCTTTCGCATACTTCGAAACAAAAGAAGAAAATGAGATGTTATATTATTGGTTAATTGCAATGGTAACTCAAGTAGATGTAACAAAAGAAAATTTATATGAAGAAAATTTAAAAGCGCAAAATTATCTTATAGAAAAATATAGTGGTTTTGAAGATTTTTATTTTAAGGGATGTGAATATTTATCAGCACAGTTTGAACAGCTATCATTTATTAAATCTTTAGAAGAGATTGATAATGAAAATTTAATAAATGATTATCCGAATCCATTATGGATCTATCCATCAGTATCATCTGGTAATAAAGCTTTACATAATGATGAAGATGAAGAGATAATGGCAAATCAAGATAAAGACAAAAATGATGAACTTGCTATGAAAAAACAAGCTAATCAAATAGATGATACAAAAGAAACAAATGGTTTTTTAGTATTTTTACCAGAATCTTTGATGAGTATTTTTGAGCAAGTAAATGTAGATAGAATGGAAGATGATAGTTTTGATGAAAATGCTTTATATCATGCTGAAGACTTAGATGAGATAACTATAGGAAAAAAACAAGCAAATTTATCATCACGAATCAAAATGGACTTAGATTTAGAACCAGATATGAGAGAGATTTATCCCTTAGGTAAAGGACATTTAATAGATGAATGGGATTATAGAATCGATGACTACTTGATAAACTATGTCCGAATTAAACCACAAGTTACTGTAAATGTAGTACCTATAGAGTTACCTAAAAGATTAAAAAAGAGTGTGAAAAAAATTCAAGCTGAACTTGATTTACTTGAACTTGATAGAATCAAAAATGATAGATTGCCATATGGTGATGAGATAAATTTAGATACATGGATAGACTATAAAGGTCACTTAAATAAGTCAATGCATCATCAAAACTTTTACACTACTTTTGAGAAAAAAACAAGAGATATGTCTACTCTTATTTTAGCAGATGTTTCACTTTCTACTGAGGGCGGAATTACTCAAGATGTACGAGTAATCGATGTTATAAAAGATGGACTAATGGTATTTTCTGAAGCGTTAGAAAAACTCAATGATAAGTTTGCTATCTATTCCTTTTCATCATTACAAAATAAAAAAGTATATTTTAATATCATCAAAAATTTTAAAGATAAATATGATAATTTGATTCGTGGTCGAATTGATAGTATGCAACCTTTTTATTATACAAGATTGGGTGCCGCTATACGTGAATCTGCAAAAATATTAGATAAACAGCAAAGTGCAAATAAATTATTACTTATAATTAGTGATGGTAAACCAAATGATGAAGACAGATATGATGGACGATACGGTATAGAAGATACTAAAAAAGCAATTGAAGAGGTAAAGAAAAAAGGGATAACACCTTTTTGTATCACGGTTGATGTAGATGCAAAAGAGTATTTGAGTTACCTCTTTGGACGAAATGGTTTTGCCGTTGTAAGAGATGGTCAGAAACTTCCAAAAGTGATACCAGAAGTATATATAAATTTAACAAAATAAAATATAGTGAATAAGAAATAAGGAATAAAAAATGTCAGATACATATTATTTAACACAAAACAATGAAGTAGAGTTATTTGAAGCAGCCGCTTCTATGGATTTACCAGTTTTAATAAAAGGGCCAACAGGTTGTGGTAAAACAAGATTTATAGAACATATGGGTGAAAAACTTAATAGAAAAGTATACACTGTTGTATGTCATGATGACTTGAGTTCTGCAGACCTTATCGGTCGTCACCTTATAGATGAAACTGGCACTTTTTGGCAAGATGGACCCTTAACAAAAGCAGTAAGAGAGGGTGGTATTTGTTATTTAGATGAGATAATAGAAGCAAGAAAAGATACTACAGTAGTACTTCACTCATTAGCAGATTATAGACGAGTATTACCTATTGATAGAACAGGGGAAGTTATAGTTGCGCATCCAGATTTTATGCTTGTGGTTTCTTATAATCCTGGATATCAAAATGTATTAAAGGGAATGAAACCTAGTACAAA
>Ga0193954_1000816_pt1 | contig 17233 bp, 18 predicted proteins | sample BB_5_MG_FD_140340 | JGI IMG/M metagenome (GOLD analysis project Ga0193954, IMG submission 140340) | Microbial mat bacterial communities from the Broadkill River, Lewes, Delaware, United States - BB_5_MG | ecosystem: Environmental > Aquatic > Freshwater > River > Microbial mats | place: USA...
ACCGGGAGCTCATCCTGGTCACCGGCAAGGGTGGGGTAGGGAAGACCACGGTGGCGGCCGCCTTGGCCCGCGCGGCGCAAGCCGAAGGCCGCCAAGTCCTCTTGGCAGAGGTCACCACCGAGGTCGCCAAAACGTCCCCCTTGCTCGGCCTATTCGGTCAGCCCCGCCCCGAGGGTGAGGCCCCGGTACGCCTGGACAGTGGGCTGTATGGCCTGCGCATCACACCCTCCTCGGGGCATCGGCTCTTCCTTAAAGACGCCTTGCACTCCGGGATCTTGGCCAACGCGGCGATGCGTTCGTCGGCGCTGAATCGCTTCTTGCTCGCGGCGCCCGCCTTTCCCGAGATTGGCACGCTGTACCTGTTGGTGAGCCTGCTGCGGCAGCGGCGCTACGATCACATCATCTTGGACCTGCCGGCCACCGGCCACGCGCTGGGTCTGGTGTCTTTGCCGCGCACGGTGCTGAAGGTGCTGCCCTCCAGTGGGCTGATCGGCACGGCCATTCAAGAGGGCATGGACGCGCTGACCTCCAAGGAGCGCACGGGCGCCGTCTTGGTCACTCTGCCCGAGGCGATGCCCGTGCAGGAGTCGATCGAGCTGGAGCAGGGTTTGAAGAAGCTCGACGTGCCGGTGAGCGCGATGGTGCTCAACCGCATGCCGAAGCACGCTTTCTCTGAGGCGGAGCGCATCGCCTTGGACGCCCACATGCGTGGCCGGGCCACTGAGCCTCTGCTGGGCACGCGTGAGTTCCGCCGCTTGGAGCGTGCCCTCGACGCGCGGACCCGCTTTCGGGCCCAGGTGCCTGCGGGCATCAACCGGGTAGAAGTGCCGCTTTGGGATACCACCAGCAACGTCATGGAGATCATGGAGCACGTGGGATTGGTGCTGGGGCAGGCTAACTTGCAGGACCACGGCGCCATCGAGGTGGCCCCGTGAAGCTGGCACCGCTGGTTCGTGACAAGACGGTCATCGTCTGCTGCGGCGCGGGTGGCGTGGGGAAGACCACGACCTCTGCCGCGTTGGCGCTGGCCGCGGCCCGTGAGGGGCGGCGCGCCTTGGTGCTGACCATCGACCCTGCGCGCCGCCTGGCCCAGGCCTTGGGCATTCCGCCCACCGGCAAGGAGCCGGTGCGCATCGATGCAGAGCTGCTTGCAAAAGCCGGCGTGGTGCTGCCCGAGGGCGGTGAGTTACACGCCTGGATGCTGGACCCTAAGGTGGTCCTTGAGAGCGTCGTCGACCGCTTCGCGCCCACCCCCGAGGATGCGGCCAAGATCCGCGGTACGCGCCTGTACGGGGCTTTGGGCGAGGTCGTGACCGGCCTGCAGGAGTATACCGCGGCCGAGGCCCTCTTTGAGTTCAAAGAGCGTGGCCTGTATGACCTGATTATCCTCGATACGCCGCCCTCCCGGAACGCCCTGGACTTCCTCGACGCGCCCCGCCGCCTCGCCCGCTTTTTGGACGAGCGCACCCTGGCCGTCTTCGCGCCCAACCCCGACCGAAAGCCCAACGCCATGGTGCGCGCCGCCTCCAAGGTGGTGCAGACCGCGTTGACCCGCACCTTCGGTGAGGGCTTCGCAGAGGAACTCTCCACCTTCCTCGGCTCCTTCGGCAAACTCTTCGGCAAGATGCGCGTGCACGCCTCCGGAGTGCGCAAACTATTGCTCTCCGACGAGGCCGCCTTCATCGTCATCGCCAGCCCCGACGAAGCCGCGCTCACCGAGGCCATCTTCTTCAAGGGCCGCATCAAGGACCTCGGCCTCGTCGCCGAAGGTTTCGTGCTCAACCGCAGCTATGCCTCCAGCCAAGAGCTGGAGCCGCCCCACGACGCCCGCGAGCGCCTCGCCGCCGCCGGCGAAACTGACGCTGCACTCCTAGACGCCCTCGAAAAGCTCGCCCCCCTCGCCAACGGCGAAGCGGTGCGCATCGAGGCCGACCACAAACTCTTCGCCGAGCTCGTCGCAGAAGGCGACAAAGACGGCGGCCACGGGGCGGTGGCGTTGCCGTTTTTGGATGAGGTTGTGGATGACCTGCCGGCGTTGAATGTGTTGTCGGAAGCTATCTTGCGGGAGGGGTAGGGGCGACGCATGGACTCGGCCACTCCGTTACGGCTTGAGTTGCCGAATCGCATCAAGGCGTCGTTCTACGAGGCGCAACTTCGCTGAGTCTGAACGGAGCGCACCGGGCAGTGTCTCGCTCATCAGACGCGGCCACATCGAGTGGAGCTGCTCACCGAGGTAGGTTCGAAGGTTGGCCGGCGCACGTTCGACCTCTTCGAGGATCTCGGGCCGGCCATCGACGACAATCACCACGTCCTCCAAGTCATGACTTGCGAGGTAGTCATTGTCTCCCCGATTCAAGAAGGCCTCAAGCTTTGTCGCGAGGAAGAAGGGCGCCGAAATGACTCGGATCGTCCAGGGGCCCACATCTAGGTGGGTGGCATGGGGAATCGCGGCCCGGCCCCAGATACTTGCAAAGCCAAGTACATCGGGGTGATCCGGCATGACGTCGACGACAAGTGTGCCGTGCCGGAATCGGCACATTGGATCTGCGGGGACTTTTGCGGAGCCGGGCTGCCAGCCCAGCTCGAAGAGCCTGGACTCGATGGCGTGATACTCAAGGCGTGACGCACCGACCTCGACGATGCAGTCCACGTCATCCGTCTCCCGGATGGGCTCAGCCGCGGGGTTGGATGCAAGTAAGCCTGCGACCGCGCCACCTAGGAAGACAAGTTGCTCGCGAACGTCGCCCAATTTGCTCAGGACCATTTCAAGCATCGCTCGATTGACATCCGTCATAACAGGCGCTCCTTCAGGGCATTCTCTGCAAGCTTCCTTTCGCGGGCGCGGCCCACACGAAGCGCGTCGATCAACGCGAGGAGATCGTACAGGGGGCGGTCGGTACGAACGAGCTCTGGGACGCCGGGATGCAGGGGCTCGATGGCCATGCCGCGCACTTCGCCCTCGGGATGGGGCCACACCAAGGGCTCAGGATCCGCGCGGAAGTGGTGCGCAAGGACGGGCGCGCTGCCCGCGGTTGGAATGCCGGCCACGAGACGTCCGGGCTCCACCGGGAAGACGTAGGGCACACCGCCGAGCAGAAGTTCGAAGGCGGCGCGGCGATTCAAGCGGCGGACCCCCGGCGAGCGACCGCTGGGGCTCTGGACGACCGTCACGAGTCGCCCCTGCTCCAAGCGCTTCAGGGAGCGATGCGCTTGCGACTGGCTCCAGACAAGCGCGTCGGCGAGCCCCACGGATGAGACATCCTCCGGGACGAGGACGAGCTTGACGAGCATGACGATGTCCTGGGCCTGGAGCATGGGCAATGAGCATGCTCTCATTTATAGTCGCTAGTCGCAAGTCGACTAGTGAGTGGCGGCCAGGACTCTGCGGTTTCTGGTGGCCGTTCGCGTCCGGCGCGCTGCGAGCCGCCAGTCCGGGAGACATCGTGACTGACCGTGCCTGGGCAGGTCTCTGCGTAGAGCTGCGCGACCGTGCGGCCCAACGTGGGGCTGGCCAGGGCGGTCAATGTCACCCACGACGCCAGAGAGCGTCTCGCCGCCGACGAAAGCGACCCAGCACGGCTCGACGCCGTCGCCAACGGCGAAGCAGTGCGCATCGAGGCCGACCACAAACTCTTCGCCGAGCTCGTCGCCGAGGGTGACAAAGACGGCGGCCACGGGGCTGTGGCGTTGCCGTTTTTGGATGAGGTTGTGGATGATTTGCCCGCGTTGAATGTGTTGTCGGAAGCTATCTTGCGGGAGGGGTAGGTTGGGTGGGTTCGGCTGGGGCTGGTCAGCTCCGTCAGACGCCCGTGAGGAGGACATCAAGGGCACCGATGATGTCGTGCCGCTGGTCTTCGAGCGAACCGACACGAGGCCCCACAACGCGGCCTTCGGGACACCAGCGACCTCGGGCGTCAACATGAGCAGGGCGTGGCCGTCGACCTTGAGCAGTGGAGTCAAGCGTTCGATGACCTGGCCCCGTGTCACGTCGGGGCGCGCTAGCGGAACTACGGCGCGAGTCTCTAGACCACTTAGCAGGTCAGCCTGCACGTCGAGGAGCTAGGGGATGCGCGCCTTCGAGTGCCTCGACCGGCTCTCATACACGTCGAACTGCGCCATCAGAAGCTGCGCAGCTCGTCGCTGAACGCGCCGTCTTGTGCGATGTGCTCGTTGTACGCCTTGATGGCGTCGGCGTTGTCTTCGAGCCAGCGCGCTCGTCTCAGCGTGCCCGTCTCCAGTTCGAGGGCGCGCTCGAAGACCTGCGAGAGCTTCACTCCAACCTCTCGTGCCTGCCGGAGCAGATCCGCGTTTACGGAGAGGTTCACCGCCTTCTTCAGCGCGTCGCGCTCGTACGTGAAGGTGCGGTCAGTCATGCGCAGAGTCTTTGCGTATCACAGCTGCCTAGGCAAGCCGCGCAGCTCCGCTTGAACTCAGCGCTGATCGGCGCCAGCTCCGGACTTCGCCGCACTTCAACTACGAAGTGACAGACGCTTGGCTTGTGACACTCGTTCGGGCCAGCACCTGCACCCCGCTCGGCCGGCGGGGGGAACGAGCGCCAGGCGCTCGCTCCAGTTCGTGTACCTAGCGCGCCGACACCACGCGTACGTAGTCCGTCTGCTGAAATCTAGATTGCACTTCCTCAAGATATCTCGGCGTGGCGTCGCCAGGAGTGTAGCTCCAGATCTGTCGCGTGCCGGGGGCGGCGGTGAGGGCGGTCATGAAGAAGAGTCGACCGTCCGCCGCGTGACCGGCGAAGCCGGCCCACCCCCCCAACGGCGCCTGGCGGCTTCCGTCTGGGGCGGGGCTCACTGGAACGGCGGGGATAGTATACAGCATGGAGACCACGCCGTTGAGATCGATGGACCAGCGCTCAAATGAGAATTGGAGGAAGTCCGTTGGACTCTGTAGCCCGGACCAACCCTGGCCATTCCATTGCACTTCCAGGCCCGATGGTAGGGGGCTCGATAGTGGGATGGCCGAACTCGCGCCCAATAGTATCTGGCTGTCACATAGGACTTGGCCCTGTGGACCGACCGCGCGCACTCGGTCGTCTGGGTCGCAGGTCCGTGCCGCAGGCTGGCCGTCCAAAAAGAGTACCGATCCCGGTTCAAAGAGTACGGCGCAGCTGGTGTACAGACCCAACTCTGTCAGCCACAGGTCATCTATGTGGGCCGGGTCGTCGCAGCCCTCGATGGGCGTGCCTGTCTCACTATCCGTACCCACAACGCCGACCCGACCTGCGTTGAGATCAACCGCAGTGGTCCAGCGCCCATCCGGCGCCAGCCCGACGCTGCTCATGTCGCCCCTGAAAGATAGGGGATGATCTGCCTCGTCGGCGTCGAGGCGGATAATGACCCCATCGTCTCTGTCCTCGTATTGCACGAAGAGGTAGGCGCCCTCGGGCGAGAGCGCCGATCGCACAGCGCTGTCGTGAGTACTGCCGCATCCAGCAGTAAGTAGAAGCAGCAGGGCACATTGCAGCGTTCTCATCAGCGGTGCTCCACTGGGGCATCAAAGTTGAACTCAACCTGCGCGGTGTACGACTCATACGGGTTGGTGTAGGTCAGGTGTCCGCTGGCGGCTCCTATCGCGCGAGGTGTACTTGATAGTAGCGCGTTCAGATCCGCAGCGCCTTGAAAGTCATAGACGTCCAAGATGACCCCCCGCAAACCATCTGGGCCCGGGATTGAGCTGTACCGGTCGCCGACGTGCATGGCGACGGCGCGTGCGCCCTGGCTATCGACCGCAAGGTGCAAAGCCACGAACTGGGGGCGGCTCCACCCGCATCCTTCAATATAGCCTGTGATGCTGAGGTTGCCTTCGATGTGGCCCGCGATGTTTCGCCCGAAGGATGCGCTGTTCCGGATATGCCGCACGGGAATCTGACCAACGGTCGATGGCGTCTCGTACTCCATGAAGTGCGGGTAGCTTCCTCGTCTCGGGTCGCCGGTCGCTCCGAGCACGACGCCGTTGTGGTCTTGGTCGAACACTGCTTCCACGCGACTCGGCTGCACTTTGGCCCTGCAGAAGATACCTGGGGCGCCCCGGAAGATCACCTCTCCGCTGCCACCTTGCACGCCGGCCGTGGTCTCAATGAGCAGGTCTTCGGTTTGCGTGAAAGTCTCCCCTCCAGGTCCGAAGGCGGCCACATCGATGACGTAGGTCGTTCCGGACTTGAGCCCCCTAAGCTCTGCGCGTTCACCCCGGGGGTCAAACACCGTCGTTGCCCGCTGGTAGCTCAGGCCGCCGTCGTCCGAGACATTCACCACGAAGCCAGAGCGATCCGCAGGGTTGCCGGCTTGCCACTGCGCGTCGATGCCGGTGTCCGAGACCACCACGGCCTCGCGGCCAAAGGGCTCGTGGGGCAGGAGGTTGTCGATATCAACAAATGGGCCCTGACCGAGAGTGTACTGAACGGCGCTGTAGCTGTTGGCGACTAGACCCGGGCACCGTACGACTTCGGTGATCCGAACCTCGCCCGAAATGGCATCGCTGGGCACCCAGGCCGTCAGCTCTGTGGAGCTGGCGACGGAATAGACCACGCGCCCGTGCCCGAAGCCTGAGCCGGTGCGACTCGTGAAGGTGAGCCGCGCTGCAGAGCTCAGTTTGTCGAAGCCGTCGCCGTACACGACGATCTCGTCTCCAGGCCGGACTACCCCGTGGGGCGAGACGCTGTCGATGCGCACGTTTGGGGGCCGGCCGCATGGAAGGGCGGTACTTGCGATGAATGACGTGAACAGGGCGGCATACGAGAGCCAGCGGGGATGAAGCATGGCGCAGGCGGATTCAAGTCTGATGCCAGGTCAGGCAAGCCGATTTCATTGAGGAAGCCACGCCCTTTCGGAAAACGTCCGTGTGCGCCGGACGGACGTCGAACGAACGCCCGACCGATGATGGCGTCGATCCCCACAGCTCTATTCGGCGGAGGGCAGAACTCTGGCGCGCCGGAAGCTGCTGCCGCGTACAGAGCCTGTGGTTGCCCGTAGCCGCGAGACCCGCATCGCGCGATTGACGGGCCGGTCTAGAAGGCGCCGGTTCGAATGACTCGTGCCTCCGCGTCGCTACGCCGGTCCTGACCGAGCGGGTCGAGCTAGGAGTTGCCCAGGCCATAGTTCGCTGCGTGGCACCAGTCCCAGCTCTGACGTCTTCGACGGTCGAGTCGATAGGCATGGACTGAACTGCTCCGTCAGCTTCAGGGGGGGGCGAGGTTGCTGGCCGGGCGGCGGGCGTACTCCCGCCCGGCTTCGATGGCAGGCGACAGCCTTCACACTCTCGGCTCACAAAGTCCACGTACGCGCGGTCGCTGGTGTATCCAGGCCTTCCCGCACCGGGAGTGATGAAGTGCAGTGTGTCGAAGCACGCGAAGCCGTCCGCGGGGTGTTCGAAACCGCAATCTAAATTGACGGCGAAGTTGTCGCCTATGACGTCGCTCTTGTCCATCGCGGGAAGTTGTTCTCGGGGGCGCCGCACAGAAAGCTGGGAGATCGACTCAACCCCCGTCCGGCGTCGGTCCGGCCGCAGCGTGAACAGGTCATCGCCCTACTCGCCACGCCGATCCTCAGCACCGCGAATGGGCTGCGGTGACGCTCCTGCGTGCGCCGTTCTGCCGGAACATGCGGTTCCTAAGCGACTTCAGGGCACCTCTACAGCGTTTGCCCCGGACCTCGGTGCCGAGGAATCGCTTGCAACACCGCTCGTGCCCGTCGGATGCATGACGCAGCTTGATAGCCCCAACTTCCGAATCCGAACAACTCTCGCTCGCCTTTGCTCAGATCACCGAGTGGCTGCAGCAGGCCACGGACAGCACACATCCTGTGACGCAGGTCAGCCCGCCCGAGGAGCTGCGCGCCCGAATGGACCTTGGATTGAGCGCTGAAGGCGGGGCGGTGCTCGGGGACGACGTTGCAGCCTATCTTGCGGAAGCGGTGCGGACGGCGAGTCCGAGCTTCGCCAATCAGCTGTTCTCGGGGGTCAGCGTCCCTGGGGTCGTCGGTGAAACGCTGATTGCGGCCACAAATACTACGATGGCCACCTACGAGGCCGCGCCGTTGGCGACCCTCATCGAACGGGAGGTCCTGCAGCACATGGGCGAGCTCGCAGGCTTCGAGCGTTGCGAGGGCACCTTTGTATCTGGCGGCTCCAACGGCAATCACGTCGCGATGCTGGCCGCTCGGGCCCGCGAAACCCGAAGCGGCCGTCTCTTGGCCTTTGTAAGTACGGATGCGCACTACTCCTTCGAGATGAGCACACATGTGATGGGCTTGGCGCCGGAGCAGCTGGTTCGTGTTGCCGCTGATGAGGGCGGACGCATGATTCCTGAGGCGCTGCGTGCGGCGCTCAAGACCTGTGACGGCGTGCCTTTCTTCATTGGCTGCACGGCGGGTACCACGGTGCAGGGCGCATTCGATCCCATCGACGCGATCGTTGATATCGCCCAAGAGTTCGGCGCATGGGTGCACGTGGATGGCGCCTGGGGCGGCGCGGCGCTTCTGAGTGAGCGTTTTCGTAAACTCATGCACGGAGTAAGCCGGGCCGACTCGCTTTCCTGGGATGCCCACAAGATCATGGGTCTGCCTTTGATGTGTTCGGCGGTGATGACCCGTGAACGAGGCTACTTAGCCCAAACTCACGGTCCGATTAAGGCAGACTATCTCTACCACGGCGAAGAGTATGACCTTGGGCGGCTTAGCCTGGCCTGTGGCCGACGCGCGGATGCGCTCAAGCTCTGGCTCATGTGGAGAGTGCTCGGAGATCAGGGTTTCAATGAGCGCATCGAGCACCTGGGGCAGATCACCGCGATGGCACAGACTTTGGTTGAGCAGAACCCCCGAATGCAGTTGGTGGGCCGGCCCACCTTTCTTAACCTCTGCTTTCAGGTGCGTGCCCAAGATGGGGTCTTCGAAGATGCACACCAGCTGGCGGTGCGTGACGAGCTCAAGTCGAGTGGCAGAGCATTCGTCAATCATGCGGAGGTCAACGGCAAACGCATTCTGCGCATGATCTTCGCGAACCATCTCGCGACCGAAGCCTCGGTCAAAAAGTTCTTCGAAGATGTGCTCGCAGCCTCCGAGTCCGTCGCGTAGCCTGACTGCAGGGCGAACTTATTTCGCCGTCAAGTGACCCGTACTGGGGCTAGCAGCCATCATCATTACCGCTGATGACCGAGCCCCCTGTCCATCCCAACTGACCCGCCAAGAAGGCGTTGATCGTGCTCAGGCATAGGTTGCTGTTATTGATGAACTCAATACTGCCGCCGCCGATGACTTGCACATCGCCCGGCCCAAGGTCATCGATCCCCGAGTTGGTGGTGAGGGTCAGTGCGCCCGCCTGCATGGGTGTCGCGCCGAGATTGACCACGTCGAGGTTCGTCGTATCGAGGGTCACGCGGCCCGTGACGTTGGCCAGCGCAGGAAAAAAGAGTTGGGCCGGCGGCCCGTTGAACGCGACCGTACCTAGGGTGAAGTCGCCGCCCACTGAGGCCAAGGCGTCGAGCACCCCTGGGGTGGGGTTGCCGTCCGCTAGGGTGAAGTCGCCGCCCACCGCCTGAAGCGAGCCCATGATCGTCACGAGGGTATGACCGAGGTCGAGGTAGACGTCTCCGTCCACGGAGAGCAAGGCGCCGAAGAAGCCACTGGTATCGCCGGTGCCGGTGACAATCGATAGGTCGCCCCCGTGGTGAGTCAATGAGGCGAATCCGGAGGCTGAAGTATTGAACGTCTCCACGTTAATATCGATGTCCCCGCCGATCGTGGTGAGTGCGTTCATGCCGTAGGGCATGCTGACGATCTGGCTGCCCCCGCCTGGGTGTGCGCTGGTGAGGATAAGGTCTGCGCCCACCGTGGTTAGCGCTGGTAGCTGGGCGGCCCTAACTTCCGGGTAGGTCTCATTGGGCTGCCTCGGGTAATCAACGCTGAGGTCACCGCTGACGCTCTGCAGTACGGGCATCGCGACGTCCAGCGTCCAGGGGCCCGCAATCGTCAAGTCTCCTTGCACAGCTTGCAAACATCCATGGGCCGCGACGTCTCCCGCGTCGTCGATGGTGAGGTCACCCACATAGGTCCCGGTGGTATGGTCCGCGTGCGCGCGAACTCGCGCCACGGGTGAATCGGGTGAGTTGCAGGCATCGACGGCGGTGAAGAAGCCATCACCCGCAAGCTGCCGGGCGCGAAGGCAGTCGACGGGCGCGACGCCCGAGATGGACTCATGGTCGAAGGTGGGCAGGAAGAAGGCGGGAGAAAAGCGCATGCGGATGAAGGTCTCGCTCGTTGTGCAGGAGTCCTGAGCCCACTGGTTTGCAGGCACGGTCGCCTTCACGGAGAAGGCATACATCTTGGTGCCGTCCCAGAACGTGGTGGCTTGGGCCGAACTCAGGGTGCTCGCGATCTGAGTCCAGCCTGCGTTCTTGGTGCTGGACGCTTCGATCTCGACCGGGGTCGAAGCCAGCGGTGAAAAGCCCGAGAATGTCACCTGGGTTGCGGTGGAGGCGATCGGCGGCGAACCGTTGAGCGGCGCGCTGGCGCAGGCGAGTGGGCCTGATAGGGACAGCAGGACGAGGAAGACGAGTCGATACATGGGCGGGCTCCTGACCGAGTGCGCTCGGCGACCGGTTCGAATCCGGCGGTGGTGGCCGTGTTCTCACGGTCCCCAGAAGTCTTCGCCTCGACGTGCCCGGCTGGGGCAGGATTCTGCGCGTTCGGCACTTCGCGCTGCATGTGAGCGCCATCGGCCGCCTGGACGGCGGGGCCGGGGCGTGCGTCACTCGCCTTGTGCTGACTGGAAGCTCTCTGCAGACAACCTTCGTGCTCTGTGCCGCGCTTGTCGGGGCCTTGCTGGTCGCGGGCTGCGGTAATACCTGCGTCAGCGACGCGGATTGCGAGGAGGACCGCCCCTTCTGCGAAGCCGAGCAGTGTGCCGAGTGCCGCTCGAATGCGGACTGTCGCGCATCGAGCATCAACCGGACCGACGGTGGACCGACCAGCATCACCTTGGGGCAGTCCTGCCAACAGGGCACCTGCGAGAGCTGTCGCTGCGTGAACGTCTCCACGGACACACCGGCTGCCGTCAGTTGGGGGCTGCTCGGCCTGCTGCTCTTTGCGCGGCGGCGGACCCGAGGCAGTCGTCAAGTTGACCTGCACGCACCCGAGATCTGAAAGGCCCAGGGACCGCGCTGAGTGCACGAAGAATGCAATCTAGAATGCAAAGCAGGGGCACAGCTCAGACTTGTCTCAGGGCGTGACCACGAGCGTGGCTTCGTCCCTGCGCCACGCTCTCAGGACTGACCCTGGAAGGCCGCCTGCAGGCTCCACACTGCGCCCTGCCTCGACGACGAGGGTGTACGTGCCGGGTTCGTCCGGCGCTGTAATGGTGCCGGAGCGCGCGCTTGGATCCAGCTGCGCAAAGGTCACCGGTGTCTCGCTCTCTTGGCCTTCGCTCCATGTGGAAAGGCTCATGGTCGCCGGTGAAGCGCCGTCGTCCTGCTCTCGCTCGGTCCAGGAGACCGCGACCTCTGCGCCCGCCGACACGGTGTGGGTCTCGCCGGTCGTCACGGGGCCCACAAGGTCGAGGCGGTTCAGGCCTCGGATGGAGGCCTCGAATGCGCCGCGCTCCGACTCAATGGTGTAGCGCATGCCCATCGGGGTGTCCTCCGAAGTCGTGCCGCCGCCTGGGACCATGCGCCAGCTCTGCATCCGAAATATATACTCGCCGGGGACGTCGCGGCGGTCCGGCGCCTGTTTGATCGACTTGGTGCATCCGACGGTCCGCTCCTCATCTCCACACAGAGTCAGGGTGGCGTCATCGACGGGCGCTTGCCCCCGCGCGTTGGCGCCCTCACCGTCAATATAGACCACCGAGGCCCACGCCAGACGCCAGCCTAAATAGTCGGCCTCAACGCGCAGCGTATGGGTTCCTGTGCCTGGATCGTCTTCAATGGGCACCTCCCCGCAGGCGGCCAATAGGAGCAGAACAATCACAGTGGGGCGCTTCACCCCTTCATAGTGCCGGGGTGCGGCCTTTTTAGCCAACGACTTTGCCAAATCGACGGCGCAGCCACGCTTAGAGGCTGTCGTCTTCGACGATCTCGCTGTCACCGTTGGGGCTGCAGCATACCCAAACGCCAGGCGCGTCGGCCAGCTCGTGGTCCTCGGGGGGGGCGTGATAGACGGGCGCGCCGGTGTGCGCCGCGAGGTACTTTGCCAAGCTCTCATCGCCGGCATGCTGGGTTGCGATCGCCTCCTCGGCGTAGACAGATAGCTTGACCTGAGAGTCACCGCTCAGCGCTTCTGCCTCGTAGTAGATGACCGCCGGCGCGTCATCGTCCAGGGGCCGTATGCTGCTGACCGGTATGTTGAAGGCAGAGGCGAGTGCGGTGGCGGGCTCGTCGACCGCGGCCGTGAGGATCACTTCGTAGATCTTGCGGGTCATGCTCGGCTCCTAATTGTAGAGGTTGTACAGGGCCTTGGCGGCGTTGCGCTCCGCATCACCAACCCCCATCTTGTCCAAGATCTTGTCGGTGTCGGCACTATTGCCAAGCTCCTTGAGTTTCTGCAGGGCCTTGAACGCGCCGCGGTTCAGGGTACGCAGGCCCGCGCCTCGCACCGGGTATAGGCGCCCCCCGTGGGCCTTATAGACTCTCCCGTTCACCGAGATCTCTTCGCCAGATATCTTGCCCTTGCCGGAGCGAATGGCCGCCACATCATCGGCCATACTAACTCCGGGCTCTGGGATAGTATTACTGGACTTCGCGGCCGTCTTTTTGCCGATTCGCGAGTAGGTGTGTCTCGACGATGGACTCTTGAGGTCCGACAGCGCAGTGCCAGCAAACTTCACCACCTTCTTGGCCGCAGCCTGGCTTTCTTCGACCGCGCGACGTTTGGCGGCGTTTTTGCCGCCACCCTTTACCGCATCCTTGGGGTTGATGGTGACGGTGGGATAACAAGGCTGGGAAGTGGCGTCCGCCAGGTCCCCTATGAAGGGAATGAAAGTGACGTTGCCAAGCGCGCCGTCGCACTTATCAGGAGCTCCGTAGGCGGGGGTCGATGCCAAGCCCAGGGTGGCCCCGAGCAATACGGTCCCGACGAGGCCCGTCATGGTCCCGTGCAACGAGAAGATCGCGGAAGGCACCTTGGTGGCTGCGCGCGCCTGAGGCAGCTCGTGCCCCTGGAGGGCGCGCAGGCCTGAATGCAACGCTGGGCCTGCTGACTTTGGGGCTTGCCTAGTATCAGTGGGCGCTGGCGGCGCGCCGACCGAGGAGCGGAGGAGCCTCGAGATATGCATGTGAGCGATATCGGGTTCGGGGCCTTCCGTGTTGCGCGTCGGGGCCGCTGTGTAATCGCAAGTAAGCGAACGCTTCAGGGCATGAGCAAAATGCCAATCTAAGTTGCGGCGCCGTGGGCTAGGGGGCGGAGGCTCCGGGGTCGGCGCTCACCCTAAAGTCGCTGGGGCTTTGGCCGGTGGCGCTTTTGAAGTCCCGGTTGAGGTGGGCTTGGTCTGTGTAGCCCAGCTCGGCGGCAAGCTCCGCCAAAGTACGCGTCTGCCCGGCACCGCGTTCAATCTGCAGCGCGACCTCCTGCAGCCGGTTCCAGCGAATGACCCACTTTGGGGTGGCCCCTACGTGCTGTCGGAAGAGCCGCTGAAGGTCACGTACCCCCAGCCCCATCGCGTCGGCGAGCCGCTCCACCCGCGTGAGGCAAGCGTCAGCGCGCGCGTGCTCGACGGCCCGGATCGCCAGCTCTATGTCGTGGGCATCGTCCGTCCGCAGCTGGCCAATCAGCCAGGCCTCGATCGCCGCGAATGCCTCTGCGTCATCCGCGCCGTGCACCGCCTCGGCGACCGCGCGGGCTCCGGGCATCGCGCCCTGCAAAGGCACCATGCGATTACGCAGCGCGTGGGCGGGCGCTTCGATGAAAGCCTGCCCCGCGCCGGGGCGCAGCTTGACGCCACGCACGCGGCCGCGCCCGGCCAAGGTGCGGGTCCACAGCTTGGTCCACACGCCAACGATGCGACTGCTGGACTGATCACCCTCTTCGAAGACCAAGTGCATGCAAGGGTCAGACAGCAGGCGGCTCTCGTGGGGGGCTTGGCCTTCTAGGTCCCAAGAGCCGCTCCAGAGACTCGCTACGAAGGGGGACAGGGCGGGGCTGGGTTCGTAGCTACGGGCCTGCACACGCCGCCCGCTGGAGCGATTCGAGATGATGCCGCGCGCGCGCCCGTGCCCACTCTGTCGCGTTTGTACAAGCCGGTCCCGGTGCATCTCGCGTACCCGTGTGCTCCATGAATAACGAAGTGACGGTCAAGCACATTGAGGACATCGAGCCCTACAGCGGGCCCGGCGCCATCCCTGGCATTCGCTTTCGGGCAGCACGTGACGCGATGGGCGTATCCAGCTGGGGCATGAACGTGCTGGAGCTGGACCCAGGCTGCGAGGGCCACCCCCAGCACGACCACGTGGCGGACGGCCAAGAGGAGCTGTACGTCGTGCTGAGCGGGTCCGTGGTGCTCACTTGGGATGACCAGGAGCGCGTACTCAAGGAAGGGCAGATGGCGAGAGTGCCAGCGCACTTGCAGCGCAAGCTCATCACCCGAGACCAAGGCGCAACCGTTCTTGCGTTGGGCGGCAAGCCGGGCGCCGCCTATGCGCCAGGCATTGCAGGCTGAGTTTCAGCGTCCGGGCACGGGCTGATGCGGTACTGAGGCCAGGGACGAATGAGCGCCGGTTGTGCTAGATATCTGCGGTGATTCATCGCTCCATCGCTCGACGTGGCATCCGTGTTGCCAACGACACGCTGTATTGGTTCGCCGGAACAGAGGGTGCGGCGCTCATCGAGGAGGTGGGCCCGCGGGCCACCTCCACGGGAAGTGGCGAGACTCAACGCACCGACTGTAAGAACCCGGCCGACGCTCGTGTGCAGCTATGGCGGCGCTGGTATGACAAGAATAACGAAGGCTATCGCTATCAGATGCCAGATGGTTTCGACCCCGAGGCGTCTCGCAGCTTTCACGCCATGCTGGGTGATCAACTCATGCGCCCCCTTTCTGAGTCGGCAGCGATCGAGCAGCTGAATCAGGGGCAGGTCGATCCCAACTATCAAGATGGGCCCAGCCTTACTCTACTGGCGACGCGATACGGCAATACCAAGGTCCTCAAGGCGCTCAGGGACCTGGGCGCAGATGTCGACGCGCCTGCGATGGTCGCGACCGCAGCGTACTGCTTTCGCACCCCATTGCTGTACGCGATTGAGGCCAAGAACTCCGGCGTCGCGGCCGCCCTGCTCGACCTCGGGGCCAGCGCCCAAGACGCGCTCGACGCGCTCGTGGACGAGGCACATCAAAAGCTCGCGCGGCCCGGCGGGCTGCAAGGACGTCAGCACACGATGAAGGACATCGAGGACAACGTCTTCCCCTTCTTTGAGCAGCTACAACAGGCGGGTGCCCGCGGCGATGAGGCCTTCACCGCGCTGAAGACGTCCATTGCCCCCGAGGCGCTGCAGGCCGCCATTGATAAGATTGAGCTCCTCGGCAGCAAGGAGGGCCGTGCTCAGCCGAACTGGGCGGACGAGGTTTGTGCGCTCATCGTGCCGCTACCGGAGGGTGAGGGCGTGCTGGAAGACGTCTTGCAGATCATCGACAAGAGCCACAAGCATGAGGACTGGCCCAAGGTCGTACAGGCCGTCATTGACGCATCCCCCTTATTCACGGATGTCGCTGAAGATGTCTATGGCCAGCGCATTGAGTTGCAAGATGACGAAGGCTGGCTTGCGCAGTCTTGGAGTGCGGAGGAGTACAGCACCTTGCCGCAGCTACTGAAGGAGGTGCTGTTGCGCAAACGCGCGCTAAAGCACCCTGCCATGGCCTCGATCGCCGATGCGGTGCTGGATCGAGCGGAGGCTACGGACTTACTGCCCAGCAAAGCCTTTGCGTCGTTGCTCAAAAAGCCCGAAGTGAAGGCCTTGCCTAAGTTTGATGCCCTGCGCAGTCGATTCAAGGCTCTGACGAAGAGTCTCAGCTAGCCATCTACTATGTGCCTTCGCTCTAGCTGGGGGCGCGCTCAAACTATCGCATCAGCGGGCACTATTTACTTAGCCAAGGTTAGTGTTCGATTTCCTTCTTGAGTGAGCGGCCCATCAGGGCGCCCACGGCCTGCTTGGGCGGCAGCTCCTCGTAGAGCATCTTGTAGACCGTCTCGGTGATGGGCATGTCGACACCCTCGCGTTGGGCGAGGCGGTAGGCCGAGCGGGCGGTGCGCACGCCCTCAGCGACCTGCTTCATATCCTTCGTGATCTCCGTCAGGGTCATGCCTTGGCCCAGCTTTTGGCCCACCATGCGGTTCCTCGACAGGCCACCCATGCAGGTCAGCACCAGGTCGCCCATGCCCGCGAGCCCAGCGAGGGTGAGCGGGTTCGCGCCGCGCCGGATCGCGAGGCGGTTGATCTCCGCCAGGCCACGCGTGATGAGCGCGGTCGTTGTATTGTAGCCAAAGCCCAGTCCATCAGCGGCGCCGGCGGCGATGGCCATGACATTCTTCAGTGCGCCGCCCAACTCGACGCCCACCACGTCCGTCGAGGTATAGATTCGAAAGTAGGGGGCGGACATGAGGCCCTGCACCTGGGCTGCGACCCGCTCATAGCGCGCGCCCACGCTGACCGCAGTGGGCAGCTGCTGCGAGACCTCCTTGGCGAAGCTGGGCCCGGATAAAAAGGCGAGCATCGGATGAAAGCCGATGGGCAGCACGTCCTCGATGACCTCGCTCATGGTCATCAGGGACTCGTTCTCAATGCCTTTAGCCGCGCTCACGAGCGGCACGCCCGAGGGAAGGTGCGGGATTGCATCGCTCATGACCCGGCGCATGACGTGTGAGGGGCAGACAAAGAGCACCAGCTCCGCCCCGGACATCGCCTCGCCGAGGTCGCTCGTGGCGCTGTAGCTCTCGGGCAGCTCGAAGCCCGGCAGGAAGCTGCGGTTTTCGTGGTGTTGGTTGATCTGCTCCACGACTTCGGGCTCGAAAGCCCACGCCGTGACCTTCGCCCCATTGCTGGCCATGAGGTGCCCAAGGGCCGTGCCCCAGGCGCCAGATCCAATCACCGCGACCTTCTTTGACATGCCAGCAGTCTCCGCCGTTGCGGTGCCGGTGAAAAGGCCCCTGGGACCCTGTGCTAACCCGCAGTGATGAGTGCGACCTTCATCGCCATGCTCATGCCACTGGGGCTGGAGCGGCGACGTGAGGGGCTGCCGAAGC
>Ga0193954_1000817_pt1 | contig 17229 bp, 24 predicted proteins | sample BB_5_MG_FD_140340 | JGI IMG/M metagenome (GOLD analysis project Ga0193954, IMG submission 140340) | Microbial mat bacterial communities from the Broadkill River, Lewes, Delaware, United States - BB_5_MG | ecosystem: Environmental > Aquatic > Freshwater > River > Microbial mats | place: USA...
ACCTCAAATAAAGAACTCGTCAGACTAACTGACATATTTTTGGAGCATAAGTATACTCAAATTGGCACGATTAATCAAGCCAAAAAGCTTTGTTTTGTGAAATTATTTCCTTTAAAAAAGGAAATAATTATACTCTTATCTAGCTTTTTATAATTTTAGATATACTTTAACTATTTAACAACAAACCACGGATTAAGTAGATCCTCTTTGTTATAGACTACAGGAATCTCACTATCAAATTGATAAGTCATTTTGCCTGCTTCACGTACTATGGCATCGGCCGCAGCAGTGTCCCACTCCATGGTGGGAGCCATACGAGGATAGATATCGGCTTGACCCTCTGCTACCATACAGAGTTTTAGTGAGCTTCCTTTGGATATTAGTCTTAAGTGCTGAGTGTTAAGTGCTAAGTTATCAATAAACTCTTGCGTCTCTTGTGAAAGGTGTGACTTACTCGCCACCACACAAAGCTCTTGTTTTTGTTGATTATTAATTCTTATTGGCAATGGCTCTTGACTTACTACTTCACACTTAGCACTTAGCACTTGTTTAAACGCTCCCTCACCTTGCTTGGCATAATAGAGTTCACCCAGTGCAGGGGCAAAGACTACTCCTGCAACAGGACTATCTTTGTGGATCAAAGCGATATTAATGGTAAACTCATCGTTTTTTTTGACAAACTCTTTGGTGCCATCAATAGGGTCAATACACCAAAACTGCTCCCAATCTTTTCGCTCACTATACTCAATGGTTTTGTTCTCTTCGGATAAAATAGGAATCTTAGGATAGAGTTTGGTAAGAGCCTCACAGATAATCTGATTGGCTTTGAGATCAGCCTCAGTCAGAGGGGATTTGTCATCTTTGTACTCTACGGCAAAATCTCTTTGGTATATCTCCATCGTGGCAGACCCTGCTTCAATTGCGATATCGATAATCTCTTCTATTTGTATCTGATCTAACATATATATCCTTTGGTTTTTAAATATTCAACTATCTTCATCACTGCCTCTTCGATACTCATCTGATGCGTTTGAATATGAATTTCAGGCGTGGTGGGGGCTTCGTAGGGGCTATCAATGCCCGTAAAGTTTTTGATCTCTCCTGCAAGAGCCTTTTGGTAGAGTCCTTTGGGGTCACGTGATTGACACACTTCAATGGGGGTATCGATAAAGATTTCAATAAACTCTTCTACTTTAACAAGCTCTCTTACAATGGCTCTATCACTAATAAAAGGAGAGATAAAGGCGGTAAGCACCATCGTACCACTATCCACAAAAAGTTTGGCTACTTCACCAATACGGCGAATATTCTCCACACGAGAGGCATCATCAAAACCTAAATCTCTATTAAGCCCATGACGTACATTATCCCCATCAAGCAGATAAGTATGATAATTAAGCGTATAAAGTTTGGCTTCCAACGCATTGGCGATGGTTGATTTACCGCTACCACTAAGCCCTGTAAACCACAAAATACAAGGCTTTTGTTCTTTAAGTTTTGCACGTTCATCTTTACTCAGATGGCTATCGTGCCATACTATATTTTTATCCATTATTTTTTATCTTTTTATTAAATTTCGTAGCAAAGCCCACACTATCTGCACCACAATATGGTAGCGACTTTGTATCAAGGTAATAAACTTCTCTAGCCCAAAAGAGAGCAGTCGTTTTTGCTTATCGGGGGCAAGTCGTCTGTACCGCTCTCGAAAGAGCAGAGCAAAGTAGACAACCGCCCCAATGATCAAAGCAAAAAGGACGATGCGTATCACTACTTATCCCATTGGGTACATAATCTCATTTTGAATCGCAGCGATCTTTGCCATGGTCTCATCAGATAGCTTTATATCAAAAGCAGCAAACGATTCATCGAGTTGTTCTGCGTTTCTAGCTCCAATAATCGTCGAAGCAACAAAGTCAAAGTGCATGGAGTAGGCAACGGCTAAGGTAACGGGAGATATTTCAAGCTGTGAAGCTAACTCCATATATTTAGCGGTAGTTGCCAATGATTTTTCATTGACAAAACGGGTCGCTTGGGCTTGTTCACGGGGGTTAGAGCTTTTTAAATAGTTGCTAAATCGTGCATTATCTGGGACAAATCCATTGTATTTACCACTAAGCACCCCTCCACCAATTGGTGAGTAGGGGAGCAGGGAAATCTGCTCTTTTTGACATATGGTGCCAAGCTCATCTAAAAATCTAGGATTATTGAGTGAAAAGTTATTTTGAATCGATTCAAAGCGTGCAAGACCTAAATTTTTAGAGGTCTCATTGGCTTTGGTAAGTCCATAGGCAGAGTCATTGGAGGTTCCAATATAACGCACTTTTCCCTCTTGCACCAACTCATCAAAAGCAAGTAGAGATTCTTCAATAGGTACAACGGTATCGGGCCAATGCATCTGATAGAGGTCGATATAGTCAGTTCCTAGTCTCTTCAAGCTCCCCTCAACCGCTCGTTTGATATGAAACTTATCAATCGCCGTCATCCCATTACGAATTGGGGGTACAAACCACCCATTAGCCGCTCCTGCTACCTTGGAAGCGATAATGATATTTTCTCTATTTTTGCCTTTGAGCCATCTGCCTATAATGCTCTCTGTTTCACCTGCATAGCTTGCTTTGGGTGGCACAGGGTAGAGTTCAGCCGTATCAAAGAAGTTAATCCCACGATCAATAGATTTGTCCATGATTTTAAACGACTCTTTTTCATCACTCCAACTCCCAAAACTCATTGTCCCCAAACAAATTGGCGTTACACGTAATCCTGTGCGTCCAATGTAGCGATACTCCATCACCACTCCTTTGTGTGTAAATTTAAAAATCTATTGATAAGTGCCATTTGGCATTAATTTTTTTAGCATTATAGAGCAGTTCTAGCCAAGACTCTAAATCTGTGATGAGATAATCATCCATAAACGCTGGTGATTGTTCTTGTAGTTGTTCAAGTAGTTTGGATAACCACACAATGCCTAGAGTTGCTTCATACCACTTCTCTTCAATCTCCATGCCTCCTGTAAACTCATCAAAGTCATCCTCAGCCATAGAGACATAGCCATCAATCTCTTGCAGTCCATTATCTTGACAAAATAGGGCAAGCTCGTCATAGGCTCTGGCAATCGATTTGCCATCGGTTTGATAAATATCAAACTCTACATCCTCTTGATCGATAACCATATAGTACACTACACCCATATTTATGTCCTTTTGCTTTTTGATACTATAGCAAAAATTGGTTAAGAGAGAATAGATACTAACTTTTTAAGTGGTGAGCCAAATCACTATCCATACTAATCAAATGCAGATCAAACCAATCGGGAAGCTTCTCTTTGTAGTAGGCTTGCAACATTCTAAGCCCAAGCTTGCTATTGGATGATTTGATAAAATACTCCATCTCAGCTAGTACCTTGGCGTGTTCATCTTTGTGCTCACGAGAGCGTTTATACTCCGTTGTATCCATCAAGTTCTCTTCAAAGGCAAAGTGGCGTTTGGAGTGTTCAAGTAGCTCCATCAACTTCATACGATAGCTTTGAGCATCGCTACTATCAACACTGTTGTAGATATCCAAAAACTCTTGATGAGTACTATCCATCTCATTGTAGTCTAAAAGATGTTTGCTAGGTTCAAATGGTTTCATTGTGTATCCTTTGGGATTAAAATACATTTTGTGTGCCATACCTCAATATAATACTAAATTAAAACTATATTTGGTACAATAGGTATATTTAGATAGGAGGTTATTATGCACTTAAGTGAAGATATTAAACCCATTAGCTACCTCAAAGCAAAAACAGCCGATGTGATTAGTAGCGTAAATGAGCATCAAAGAGCCATGATTATCACACAAAATGGTGAAGCCAAAGCGGTGATTCAAGATATTAAAAGCTATGAAGCCCTACAAAACTCACTTAATCTACTCAAACTTATCGCACAAAGTGAAAATGATATTGAAAATGGTAGAGTCATTGATCAAGACGAGATGTTTGATGAGCTAGAGAAGAAGTATTTTAGTTAAAGATGCAAGAGTATAGTGTACAATGGGCAAAAAGTGCCCAACTGGATTTGGATTTAATCATTAATTATATTTATCAAGATAGTCCAGCAATAGCCAAAAATATCTTTGTAGCTATCAAAAAAAGTGCTAAGAACCTTGAAATAGTGCCTTTACATCATCGAAGAGTCCCAGAACTTCAAGAGTTAGGCATTACAAGATACAGAGAGACTATCTATAAGCGATGGCGAATTATTTATCGTGTGGATGATGTGAGTGTTTTGGTAGTAGCCGTTCTTGATACAAGTAGAAATCTAGAAGATATACTTTTTAAAAGATTGTTAAATCTACCCTAAGTAGAAATATAATTTTTGATACAATATAAAAATTATGTAAAGGAGACAAAATATGGCACTACAAATTACGATTGATAATCCTGATTTGGAAAAAGAGATATTAGCATTGCTCAAAGATAAAAAACAAAATATTGAAGAGATAACCGTAGAAGCACTCAAGAGTTTTGTAGATTCTTTTAGCCAAAAAGAGAAGTTTCACTACACCAAACGAGACCCCAAAAAGTTTAGTCATAAAATAGAGTTTGATGATGACGAGGATTTAAGTGATGTTAAACCCTATGCAGATATTGAAGATAGTGGTAAATACATTCATGACTTACGAAGAAAAAGAAATCGTTAATGATACTCATTGATACTTGTATTTTAATTGATTACACTAATGATAAATTAGTTATTGAGAATGCTACGTTCTCAAAATTTTATATTAATTCAATTGTTCAACTTGAACTTTTAGCAGGTGCTTTGAATAAAAGAGAACTAAAGAAGCTAAATCAAACTTTAGCAAAATGTGAACTCCTTGAAGTCGACCAAGATATTTTAAATCTCTCAGTTGAACTCATGAATCGCTATGGACTCTCGCATAATATGGGAGTTTATGATGCTATCATCGCTTCTACTTGCCTGGTCTACGATTTACCTCTTTGGACACATAACAAAAAAGATTTTCGATTTTTGGATATTGAGTTAATATGAGCAACATCAAAGAATTAGCCATCATCGGAGCAGGAGCTAGCGGACTTTTTTTGGCTTCCAATTTAAAGAGTAAAAATATTATAGTAATTGACAGCAACCCAAAAATCGGAGCCAAGATTGCTATTTCGGGTGGGGGAAAGTGCAATATTACCAATAAGTTTGTCAAGGCTTCGAACTATCTAGGTGATGCTAATTTTATTACCCCATCCCTTAAAAGTTTTGATCAAAAGAGTCTATTGGCTTGGTTGCGTACTCGGGGGTTAAGTCCTGTGATGAAAAAAGAGCATCAATACTTTTGCCCCAATAGTTCCAAAGAAATATTGGATATTTTTAACAAAACCATTCCCAAAAGAGCGTTACTACTTAATACCAAAGTTGAACAAGTGACCCAAGAGGGTGAACTTTTTATTATCCACACCAACCGTCAAAGCATTCGTGCCAAAAAGTTGGTGGTGGCTTCAGGCGGACTAAGCTATGTCAGTATTGGAGCCAGTGATATTGGCTTTGAAATTGCCAAACACTTTGGGCATACGATTATCAAACCCTCTCCTGCATTAGTGGGCTTTACGGTGCAAAAAGATCAATTTTTCTTTAAAGAGCTTAGTGGTCTAAGTACGGAAGTGAAAATTAGTGTAGAAGGTAAGAGCTTTAGTGGTTCGCTTCTCTTTGCTCATAAGGGGCTTTCAGGGCCTGTGATACTCAACGCCTCACTCTATTGGCAAAAGGGAACAATTTGCATTGATTTTCTAAATGGCTTTGATATTGACAAACATCTGCACTCCAATAAACTTATAAGCTCTCTTTTGCCTCTACCCAAACGACTTACTAAGGCTTTTTTGGTACAATTTGATTTAGTAGATAAACCGATCAAAAAACTTAATAAAAATGAGTTAGCAGTGTTAGAGACTCTTAGTACCTACACTTTTGCCCCAGCAGGAAACTTTGGCTACTCCAAAGCCGAGGTCACCCGTGGGGGAGTTGATACCAATGAGATTGATAGTACAACTTTAGAGAGTAAGCGTATCAAAAACCTCTACTTTTTGGGTGAGGTATTGGATGTGACGGGACAGCTAGGGGGATATAACTTCCAATGGGCATTTAGCAGTGCCTACCAATGTGCAAAGGAAATCGATGCGAATTAAAGTGTTAATAATGGCAGGGGCGTTGTTGCTTCTAAGTAGCTGTACGGGAATAGTAGACTCCAATGGATGGAGCAGTGGCAATAAAAGTGCCTTTATGAATATCTTACACAAAGATAAATACCTCTCTATCTGTAATCAAGAAAAACTCTACCAACAAGTCAAAAGTTCTGGTGATACCAAACAACTCACCAAGCTATTCTTAGCCTATACCAATAACCTAGCCAATGGGTGTATTAACCGTAAAAGCTTTAATGCCTCACAACGATCCAAAATGGCACGAGAGATCGATACCTACTATAAGTTTGACCTACAAAAAGTTGATTCCAATGCTATTATTGCTAAACTTAAAAATGGGGAGGCTGTTGAAGATATACTCAAACCCTATATTCCTACCTACCCTGAGTTCTTTGCTCTAGTAGATAAATACAAATTACTCAAAGTAGGTGGCAAAACCGATGCCAAAACCCTGCGTAAAATTCGTCTTAATATCGAACGCCTTAAACTTATGACACACAATCTTGGTAAAAACTATGTGATTATCAATGTACCTGAGTTTAATGTACGATTTATCGAAGATAAAAAGACCGCCTTGAAGTTTGGTGTGGTCATTGGAAAATACAAAAAACAGACCCCAATTTTTAGTTCCAAGATGCAATACATTGTGGTCAACCCTACATGGAATGTCCCTGATAGCATTGCACGAAAGTCAATCATTCCAAGAGTCCGAGGAGGCGGTGCAGGATATTTGCGTTCTCGAAATATGGTCGCACGAAAGTGTTATGATTTAAGTTGTGCTAAGTTTAATCCTGCAAGTGTTGATTGGACACCCTATCTTAAAAATAAAAAGAAACATATTCCCTATAAGTTTATCCAAAAGCCATCCAAACGCAATGCTTTAGGACGTGTAAAGTTTATCTTTCCAAATAAATACGCCGTCTATATGCACGATACCAATGCCAAGTCTCTCTTTAGGTCTAGCACACGAGCCACACGTTCACGAAGCTCAGGCTGTATTCGACTTGAGAAACCTATGTCTATGCTTGATCATGTAGCAGCGAAATATACCAATGCAACTCCTGAGTCGGTCAAAGCAAAGTATAAATCCTTTAAGACCCATAATATTAAGCTTAAAGCCCCACTCCCTGTTCATACCGTCTATCTTACAGCCTTTGTAGATGACTGTGGAAAACTTATTATGAGTAATGACCTCTATGGATTTGACAAGTCACAAAAGCTTACGTTTTAATCTATCTTGACGGGATGTCCCGTCATCAACCCTTACGAATAGTCATAAAAGTACTATTCTCATTTTTAGTCTTATATTCCAAAAAATTTGTATAATAAGAGTATAAATCTACCCCTTATACACCACCAACTCCCCCCGTTTAAGTCGTGGGATAATATCACTTCGAAGTTTGCGAATTTTAAAACTTTTGGTTTTATAGTCAATCGTCGTATCGCGGTTGATTTGGCGGATTTCGTTTTCGCAGATACGTATTTGCATGGCAATAAGGCTTTTTTGTAGCTCTTGTGAGCTGAGAATTGGGATGCTCTCATCGATTGAGAGACCTATAAGTGTGGGGTGGTTAAGCTCCTCTTGCATCAAGAGTTGCAACAAGGCGTAGTGGTTTTTAAAGAGCGTGGGGGTGAGAAAATCAATCAACTCATCAACCATACTGGGTTTTTCAAGTAGGGTTTTGATAATGCCAAGCTCTACCACATCGTTTTGTTTGGAGTGGTTTTGGGTGGTGGGTTGAGCAAATCGCTCTTTGGTTTGTGAGCCAAAGAGTGTGGCAGATACTCCTAATATCGAAGCTGCAATGGGAGTATAGGAGTCTTTGATAATGGGTGAGAGGCTAGCAAGGTAGCTTTTGACCTCCTCAAAGGCTCGCTGTTTATCTAGGGCATTGCTAAGGTCATGTTTGCTTATCATCTGCTCGATGACAAAAGCGATAAAAGGTTTAGGAGTGCGAAGCATCTTGGCTACTTCTGCACTTCGCCCACTGGTGATCATATCAGCAGGATCTGCCCCATTGCCAAAGAGTACTACCCCTCCATCAAAGCTGCTCCCTAGCATCTGTGAGGCTTTGTAGGCGGCTTCAATTCCAGCTTTATCTCCATCATACGCCAAGATAACTTTGGGTTCTCCCTTTTTAAGTAGGGGCAGGTGTTCGCTTGTAAGAGCCGTCCCAAGAGTAGCCACAGTCTGTTTGAAGCCTGCTTGGTGAAAGGCAATGACATCAAGATACCCCTCAGTAATAATGATCTCTTTTTTATCATACACATGCTTTTTGGCTCGGTGGTAGCCATACAATACCCGTGATTTGTTAAAGAGTTTGGTTTGGGGGGAGTTGATGTATTTGGCAGGGTGATTGCTAATGGTTCGCCCTCCAAAACCAATCAAATTGCCATTGGATGAGTAGATAGGAAAGGTGATACGATCCACAAGTCTTGCATAAGGTCGCCCACTCTCACCTGTGGCGATAATGCCTGCTTCCATCGCTTTGGGCAGAGGGAGCATCTGAGAGTTAAAAAAGTTCATCACACTTTGTGAATTGCCCACAAAGCCTACCTCAAACTCCTCAATGGAGCTTTGGCTAATGCCTCGCTGTTGCAAGTAGCCTTTGGCATGGGAGTTGAGATCAAGATTTTTGGTATACCACTTTTGGGTGGCTTCGAGTACGCGTTTTAGCTCACTGTAGTCCCCTTGCCCTTTGGTGTACTCTAGGGCAAAGTTATAGGTTGAAGCGAGTTTTTCGATCGCTTCGGGGTAGTTGAGTTTTTCAAGCTCCATCACAAATTTAATCGAGTCGCCCCCAACTCCACAACCAAAACAGTGGTATATCTGCTTGCTAGGGCTTACCACAAAACTTGGAGTCTTCTCACCATGAAAGGGACAGTTGGCTTTGAAATTGGCTCCTGCTTTTTTGAGCTCAATGTAGTTGCCCACCACATCAACAATATCAAGCGAACCACGCAGGGCTTCTATGGAGTCTTGAGAGATCATTTACTTAAATAACTCTCAATTTTGAGTGAGTCGATATACTCTATCTTGATAATTTTATGTTTTTTGAGGCTGTAGAGCGTGATTTTGTTATCTTGGTAGTTGAGTTTTTTGGACTGCTCTATATCGCGAAGCAGTAGAATATCAAAAGACTTTTTTTGCATAGAAGGTTTGATAAAGAGTTTGAGTATGCTATTAGGTAAGGCAGATATATCGTTGATGTAGGCGATACGTTTTTGTTTTAAAAAGTTTGGTTTTTTATTTAAAAACTGATTGGTATCGTAGTATTGCGGTTTGTCAAAGACCACCATCACCTTTTGGATCGTGTTGCCAATGGTGATATTGTGATCGTGTTGATTATGTAGGTGAGTGATATCAAAACGATCCCCCACCTTGTATCCCGCCATCAAAAAACTAATGGAGGCAATGAAACTAAGCCAAAACTTGATCATCGCTCTCAAGCTCTCGAATTTTGGCTTTGGCTGTTTTGATGCTCTTACGATACTCTTCGAGTTTATCTTCGATAATCTCCTCTTCAAACTCATCAAAAGCACTCTCTAAAGTATCTTTTAGCTTTTTATACTCCGCTAATTTCTCTTGGGCAAAAGCTTGAAGCTCCTCTAAGGTTGGTTCTTGATTTTCACTCTGTTCAGTTTGGCTCATATTCTTTCCTTATCTCTATTGTTATAAATTCAATGTTTACAACCTGTAAGGTGTCAATTTATTGCACCATTTTGGATATTTGGTGCATTGAAATGCACCCTACAGGTAGCTACAGCAGTAATCCGTAATGCTAAGTACTTTGATCTTAAAGCTAGAGTTCCCCTCTACATTGAAGCTCTCACCCCCTTGGATGCTTTGCCACTCATTCTCATTGGGTAATAAAATCTCTACTTCACCGCTTGTAATCTCCATGAGCTCTGGAGCATCTGTACCAAACTCATACTCACCTACTTGCATAAATCCCAAAGTCTTTTTGCTTCCATCATTAAACAAAACAGTACGGCTTGTCACCGCTCCATCAAAATAGCTATTTCCTGCCACTTCTACGGCTACATTTTCAAATTTCATTGTTTCTCCTAAAGTCGTTCATTATCTTTGACATTATAGCGTTGTAAAATATCTTTTTCAACGGCTAGAGCCTTGGCTCGATCAATAATTACTTTTGAGCCTTTATGTCCTTCTAGTATAATATACTTCTCTTTAGAACTTTTAATAAGACTGACAAACTCTTTAAAGTCGATAAACTCTTTTCCATTAACCTTATCAACCATCCAAAGTGAGTAATTATAGTCGCCTCTATTAATATCGTGAGCTAGGACTTTGAGTAGCAATACCGCCTCTTTTTTCTTGTGTGATGCCCACTCTTCAGTTGCAAGACGTAGTCTTAATAGATGCCCCTTTTTACCATGTAAGAGATTGCGTGTAAGTGGGGTAAAAACATAACCACCTAGAATATAGTATTTTGGCATCACATCGTACTTAATCGTATCAACGACCAATGTATCACCTGTCTTTTTATTAATCACCACACTCACTTGCATTTTTTTGCCCTCACGGATAATATCAAGCGTAATACTTTCACCAATCTGTTTTTTATCCAAATAGTAGGGGTAGTAGGTAAATTGATGTTTCCGAAACTCTACTTTGGAGTCGTTTTGAATATTGTGCCCATCGATGGCAGTGATGATATCTCCCACTTTAAGTTTTTTATAGGCATCAGAAACTTCGGCAATGAAACTGACCAATATACCTGTAGTATTGCTATCCATTTTATAATATTCACGCATCGCTTCATTTTCCATGGTAAGCGTGGTGATACCCAAATCAGCAAAACCATCGTATTTACCATCTTTGATATCATCAAAGAAGTGTTTGATAATCTCTGTGGGGATGAGATAGCCTAGGTTTTGAGCACGGCGAATCCCCTGCATTACCACCCCTGTGATCTTACCATCAACAATCGCAGGACCACCACTATTACCTGGGTTGATGGCCGCGTCAACTTGAATCCCCAAAAAAAGCTCCTTACTATGAGCATACTGGACATGTTCAACACGTGAAACGACCCCTTTAGTGATACTCAGCGTCGTACCACCCATAGGGAAGCCATAAACCGTTACTTCATCTTGAGCTTTAGGTAGGTCGCCAAGTTGCAGTGCTTTGGTACCTTCAAAAAACTTCTCATCTTCAAGTGTAAGCAATGCCAAGTCAGCTTGATGAGAGATAAACTCTACACGGGCTTTGTATTTTTTGGTATCGCCATTGCGTTGGACTTCCAAAAAAGTATTATTAGCCACTACATGAGCATTGGTGAGGATTCGATTGCCATCTATAATCGCCCCACTTCCATTGGCTCTATGAATAGAAGAGTTCCAAGGGGTATTGTAACTAGGAGATTTGAAAACACTGTAAATTTTGACAATAGAATCTTCAATCTGTGCTTGAGAAGCAATCGTCAAAAGGAGTGTAAGAATAGTAATTTTAAAAAATTTCAATGGGTTTCCTTTTTTAGAAAACATTGTACCATCTAATAGTAAATTAGAGTTAAATTAATAATTAAGTTTAATGATTGAGTAAAAAATGAAGTTTTTGAAAATTATTATTGAATGGTGCGGATGAAAGGAATCTAACCACTACTTTTTGCACCTTTCCTTAAACAATAACTTACAATAGTGATAATTAATGAACAAATAGCCTATTATAGGGTATAATGTGAGTATTAGTAATCTTTAGTTGTAATACTCAATAGTGATTTGAAATCTTAAATAATCATCAAATTAGGTTACACATAGGTTACACTTTATTGTAAAGGTTGTGTTTATGAGTAGTGGCATAGATATAAAATCAAAAAAATATAGCGGTGTGTATTATAGAGTTTTGCGTGACGGATCAAAGACGTATTACATTAAGTTCAAACACCCAATAGAGAAACGAACTGTAAGCCAAAAGATAGGCAACTCCAAAGAGGGGATCAATGAGGCGTATTGTTTTAATATCAAAAATGAGATTATTACCAAAGCACGTTTGGGGGATGATCCGAATATTCCAATACTCAAAGCTAAGCAGAATAAAACCTCTATTGATGATCTAGCTCGAAACTACATCGATTCTCTAACACCAAGTGGGAACAAACGCACGATTACCCAAGTAAAGAGCCGATACAATACTTATCTAAAGCCTACAGTTGGGGCGTTACAGTTGTCACAGCTTACTAAATCGCATCATAAAAAGATACAAAACACTCTACTCACTCGATCACTATCCCCAACTACTATTAATCAGATACTTACCTTATTGAGTACCATTATCAATTACAACATTAAGCACGACCTTATTAAGGGCGTTAATCCACTCATAGGAGCAAAGAGCCTTAAAACTGATAACAAGCGTGAGAGGTATTTAACCCAAGAGGATATTAAGAAGCTTTTGAAGCAGACTAAGAGCGACGAGGTATTACACCTCTTTACTCTCTTGGCTCTTAGCACGGGGGCAAGGCTAAACGGGATATTATCAATTCAAAAAAAAGATATTGACCTAGAGGGTGGTAAGATCACTCTTAAAGACCTTAAGAGTGGAGGTACATATCTTGGGTTTATTAAAGATGAACTCAAAGAACCTCTTACTAGAGCCACAGAGGGGCTTAAAAAGGATGATTATATAGTGAGCTATACCAAGGGGTTACAAAGTGATGTTAAGATGATACAGAGGCGGTTAAAGCCTATTTTAGATAAGCTCTTCAATCAAGAAATAGACCCAAAGAACACCAAGGAGCGTGTAGTTATTCACACCCTACGGCATACGTTCGCTTCACTCCTAGCCATCAATGATGTATCAATCTATAAGATTATGAAATTGATGAACCATAGAGATATTACTATGACTGTAAGATATGCCAAACTAGCCCCAAATAGTGGGCAGAATGATATTAATAATCTTTGGTAAGTGTCTTTTATTGGTTATTTTTGGTCACTTAATAAGAAAAAATGCAAAAAATGTTACTATTTTTCAACTCTGTAAATTGGCTCTCATGCCCTATATATAGGCGTTGGTGGTGATCTATCATAGATATTTTTGCAACTAATCCCCCTAGATAAAATTGTACAAATGCTCAAAATGTAAAGAAATTTTCATACATTACCCACAACCTACCTACAGCCTTTAAAGTGCCTACAATAGGGCTTTAAAGCTTATTTAGAGCATGATTAAAACTTTACATACTCCCCCGTTTTTTCCTTGATATTTTCCAAAAAGTGTAAGATTTTCCATAATTGACACTAAAAGCACAACCCAAGAGTTACACCAAAAGCAAGACCTCACGGGGCTTTGATGATCTATTGGGTGGGTGAATTTTCCTTATACCCCTTGGTTTTGTGTCCTGCTGGGTCACGGTTGGATTTTGTGATCGATGAGTCACGCTTTAATCTTGTGTAAAATTGTATAGCGTTTGATAAGTGGGTGTAAATCTTTTGTTAAATTGTGTCAAGCTTTTGTGCTATTGGATGGGCCATTGAGCTTTTACCGTTAAGTATTTCTTTAATATCACTAGTATTACAATTAAGCTTATGTGCCAGCTCTTGTGGACTCATTTCAATAGTTCCTAGTGTCTCTTTCAGATATTCACCAACGTGTATTTCTAAATCAGATTGATAACTACTTGCGTTCATAACACTATCCTACTTCCTTTTTTAGCTTATACTACTTCCAAATCACTATACCGCAAACGCCTATTTTAGGGCTTATTTGGAAGATGATTTAATAACACTACTTCCCAAAATGGTTTTTTACTACTTCTTTTTTTGTTGTTTAGTGTACTATTGATTATTATTGTATGCTATAATATTATCAAAAAAGGGGTTACACATGGTAGCTTTAGAACAAAACAAACTTTTTCATATTGATCTACCAAATTTCAAAGGTAGCTCTATATTTAAAGCAGTAAACATTTATATCACTCTTCTTAATAAGCTTAACGCAATGCGTAAACTTTACAAGTATCAATTTAATCATTTTGATGAGTTTGTAATAGCTTATAAGATTGATAACACAGATAGAATCAATAACCTTTTAGATCGTCTTGATGATGTATCCACAGAGATGAACCACTTACTCGAAGCTAAAGAGCTTCAAGGTTGGTATATGTATCCTCTTTACTATCTTGCTGATAGGGTAGAGGATTGGAATATGGCACTACAAGGGCTTTTCTCTGCTTTAGAGGCTGATATTGCATTTAAAGAGCTTGAAGCTAATGAAGATCAGTAAACGTCCAAAGTATCTTAAAGATGTTCAAAAGCTGACTCAATCACATACTCTAAGCATTGAACAGATAGAGGAGTGTGAGAGGCTCTTTGAAGAAAATCCACAAACATCATCTTTACGATACCATCCTATCAAGTGCAAGAGAGATAAAAATAGATACTCAATCACTGTACCCAATACACAATATAGAATTTTAGCCACGATAAGGGATGGATTAGCACAATTTAGAACTCTTGTAAACCACAAAAGCTACGATAGAATAAACAAAAATTGTTAAAGTGTCACACTTGTTTATTATGTGTGTGGTGACAGTGTGACACTATTCCTCTTTAAACTTTTTAAGCACTCTTTTAATTGTATTTGTTGTTATTCCATACTTTTTAGCTAAGATTATCTCTTTACGGTTTTGGGTGTAATCAGGGGAGAGGGTGAGGTAGTGGCGGTAGATAGCTTTATCTCTAATCTCTCCAATGAATGAGGGAATAGTTATTAATACTCCGCTCCATGCTTCTATCACCTCTTCTATACTCTCAGATTTTCTTATATCGTTGTATAGCTCTTGAAATATCTCTAAAGATGCACTCATTAATAACCTTTGTGATAGCTTAAATAGACTCTATTATAACATAAGTAAACAGAGCCAAAAATAGCACAACTAAGCAACACCTCAACAGTGATCTAAAGTAGCGTGGTGTGGGATTGGCAGGGTAGCTACCAAGGGGCTAGGAGTAGAGCCAAAAGGGGAGGGGTGAAAAACGTCGGATTGTGAATCTAAACGACCTCTAAAAAAGGTCGGATTTTGTGGTATTAAAAAACGTCGGGTTTTGGCGTGGTGCTAATCTTCAACGGTTAAAAGTGCCACAATATCAAGCTTTGTGAGATCACCAAAAGGAATTTCAAAGCTAAAATTATTCAAAAATTCATATTCTTTTTTTAACTTTTTAATATCATTCTCAACCTCTTTTATACCTTTGCCTATCTCTTTAAGCTCTTCAATTTCATCTAAAATATAATCAAAATCATTATCAAAATTTTTACTTAAAAACCTTATAACAACATTCTCTTTTGTGATTTGCAAAGAGTATATAGCTCCCAAGTATGCTTGCTTACAATATACCGCATTATAAGATTTAGCTTCAATGTCATTTTGAATTATTACAGTTAATGAGGTACATTTCCCTTTTTGTAGTAATCTCTCTGCATAGTGTTTTATATCTGCACTATTTCTAAATACAAATTTAGCAATCTTTTTATACTCTAAACCTTTGATAAGAGCCATATCAAAGATAGTGGATTTACTATCGTAAAAAGCGTTTAATATAATCTCATCGTTTGGCTCTCTATCATCAAACACATAACTTAGAAGTGGGTTATCATTGTATATCTTTTTAAACTCATTCATAACTAGGGCATACTCCACTGTAGTGTCAAAAGTTTCATAGTATGAGATAAACTTATCTTGATTTGCTGTTGGTTGATCCTCTTGGTACATCTCCCCAACACCACTAATAAGCCAATTTAGATTAATTCCAAACTCTTTTTTAAGTGCGTTGGATAAGTCACCATTGATTTTTTTACTTTTTAATAGCCCTGCATAGTTGCTATTTTGCATATCTAACAAATGAGAAAAATCTTTTTTATTTAACCCTTTATCCGCCCTTAGCTCCTCAACTCTTCTATAAAAATCAATCATGATATTACCTTTTTCTTAATAAAGTTATCAAAACTTAAGTTTATTTAGCTTATCATTACGAAGTTATGAATTAATTATGAGTTTTCATAATACTAATGGTAACTATTTGTTTATTATACCAAAAACAACACAAAGGAGTAAATTATGAGCAATTTTGAGCAAATCGTTAAGGATTTAAAGAATCAGTACAAAAAGAGTACTTTAAACATTTCAGAGGTAGCCCATGAGCTAGGGCAGAGTGTCGGAACAATTCGACGAGGGATTAAAAACGGTAAAGGGATTCCCAAGTATCGCAAGGTAGGTGGAGGGGTTGCCCGTCAATCTGTAGTATTCCCCATTCTTGATGTAGCCAAGTTTTTATCCAATACTGAGGAGGTTTACTAATGAGAAAGCCAACATTAGCAGAGCTTAAAACTCTCCATGAGATAGGATTAGAGGAGTTACTTGAAAATGATGAGTTTATCACTCTTAATGTGTCTAGTGACTACAGCGAGGCGGAGCTACTCAACCAAATTAAACACGATAAGCGTATTTCAGAGGTTAGAGCAATAGAGTATTTAGAGGAATTGAAGCTTAACTTTAAGACCTTAGTACTCTATTTTGATAGCCTAGAAGTTGATAAACTCAAAGAGTCAATCAAACAACGCTCAAACGATATTGACATTATAGAACGGGGGCTATTGGATAAGGGGTACAATCAAGCCTTGGAGAGTACCTTTGTAGAGCCACAAAAAGCACTTGATAACCTACTCCTAGAGGTGGATTAATGAGTGCGGTTGTGGAGAGAGAGGCTTTAGAGTCTCATGATGTGATTGATACGTTAGACAGTATTGCTAATCAACTTGATTATTTCTTTATGGCTCATCATAGCTATATTGTAGAATTGACCACCAGTAGTGGTATTGGGGTTGAAAACGAGTTAAGAGGGTTTTTTGATATGAACGCTCACTTAATCCAAGAGCTTAGAGCCTTTAGCGTAGCGTTAGAGCCACATATAATGAGTGCGGTTGTGGAGAGAGAGGCTTTAGAGTCTCATGATGTGATTGATACGTTAGACAGTATTGCTAATCAACTTGATTATTTCTTTATGGCTCATCA
>Ga0193954_1000819_pt1 | contig 17177 bp, 18 predicted proteins | sample BB_5_MG_FD_140340 | JGI IMG/M metagenome (GOLD analysis project Ga0193954, IMG submission 140340) | Microbial mat bacterial communities from the Broadkill River, Lewes, Delaware, United States - BB_5_MG | ecosystem: Environmental > Aquatic > Freshwater > River > Microbial mats | place: USA...
ACCACGGCGATGACAGGCCATCAGGATCATCCCGGAACGGGTCGTACGCTCATGGGTGAGGCCACCGCGAAGGTTTCAATTGAAGCGATTGGTCGTGCTTGTGGAATGGAGCATGTTGTTCGTATTGATCCATATGATGTTGACAATACTCAAGCGGTATTAAAACAGGCTCTTGAGTCTGATGAGCCGTGGTTGATTATCTCCGAAGGGCCATGTGTGCTGAAGGAGCGTGAATTACAGGGGCCACCTTTACAGGTTGAAAGTGAAACCTGCATCCAGTGTGGCAAATGTTTGAAGTTGGGCTGTCCAGCAATAGAGGGGGTTGAGGCAACTCCCCATGTTGATCTCTATCAATGTACTGGCTGTGGACTTTGCGCTCAGGTTTGCCCTGTAAATGCGTTTATTGCTGTGGAGGAGAGTGGTCATGAGTAATGATGAAATTGTCAGTGTTATTCTCGTCGGCGTTGGTGGCCAAGGTATTTTGTTGGCCAGTGAAGTGATGGCGACAGCAGCAGCTCTTGCTGGTTTTGAGGTGAAAACCAACGAGGTGCATGGTATGGCCCAGCGTGGCGGCTCAGTGATTGCACAAATTCGTTATGGACAGCAGGTGTTTAGTCCTCTGGTGGCCGAGGGGACAGCTCGGGTTATTGGTGCTTTAGAGCAGGTTGAAGGGCTACGTTATCATCCATATCTTGTTCAGGATGGTTTTGCTGTTGTCTCACAACAAGCGATTGTCCCTGTGACGGTTTCAGCGGGGCAGAGTGAATATCCACAAGATTTAGAGCCGCGCTTGCGTGAGGTCTATCCCCGCTTAGCATGGATCGATGTTCAGCAGGCTGCGGAAGATATTGGCAATCCTAAGGTGGCAAATATGGTGATTCTTGGTGCCATGTCAACGGAGTTAGACCTGCCTTCCCATGTCTGGGAAGAGGCGATTACCACGTGTGTAAAGCCTGAGTTTGTTGATAGCAACTTGATGGCCTTTGTGATTGGCAGGAGTTTAGTATGAGTTTGAGTCCCTATTATGAAGCGGATCTAGAAACTCTGCCACAGAAGGAGTTGCGTAAGCTTCAAGATCAGCGCTTGAGAGATGTCGTCCGTTATGTCCATGGCAATAATAGTCAGTATCGGCAATGGCTTGCTGATGCAGGCGTCAAGCCAGACATGATACAGAGTGTTGATGATCTGCACCTGCTACCGTTGATGAGTAAGGATCAGCTGCGTGATAATTATCCTTTAGGGTTGTCGTGTGTCGATAAAAAATCTCTCGTTGAGATGCACATGTCCTCTGGATCAACAGGCGTTCCCGTTGTAATGCCTTATACCCGCGGGGATTTAGGGCAGTGGGCTAGTTGTATGTCGCGTTGCTATCGTATGGCTGGTATCGAACCAAATGATGTGCTGCAAATCACACCGTCCTTTGGTCTGTTTAATGGCGGTTTTGGTTTTTATCATGGTGCACAAAACCTTGATCTATTTGTTGTGCCAACGGGGGCGGGACACACACGCCGTCAAATTTCATTGGCTCGTGACTTTAAAACCCGCGCGTTAACGGGGGTTGTCTCCTATGCGACACGAATTCTCGAACAACTCGAGGCCACAGGGGAAAGTTTACCTGATCTAAAGGTGTGCATGTTTGGCGCTGAGATCTTTTCAAATAGTATGAAAGAGAAGGTCTGCTCGGGGTTAGGCGTTGAGGCCTTTGATATCTATGGCATGACAGAGACAGGTGGTGTCGGTACGTTAGGGATGGATTGTACCGCTCACGATGGTTTGCATGTGTGGGAAGATCATTACATTGTCGAGATTCTTGATCCGAAAACACATCAACCCGTTGCCGACGGTGAAATTGGTGAGTTAGTGGTTACGGCTCTTACCCGCGAGGCCCTGCCTGTTATCCGTTTTCGCACGGCAGATTTAACCCGTGTGATTTCACGCCAGCCTTGCCAGTGTGGCCGCACCCATGTGCGGATCGCTCCCATTACAGGCCGCTTAGATGACATGTTGATTGTCAAAGGGGTTAACTTTTTTCCTGTTCAGGTTGAGCAGGCCTTGATGACTATCCCCGGAGTTAGGCCGCATTATCAGATTATTATCGAAGATGATCATGGCGTGAAAGATGTCCGTGTTAACGTTGAAGTTGATGAGGGTGTCACAGGGTTTATGGTTGAAAGGGTCCTGAAAGAGGCCTTAGGTTTTTCACCTAAAGGTGATGTGTTTAAACCTGGTGAGCTGCCGCGCCAAGAGGGGAAGGCTCAACGGGTTTTTTATACGCAAAAATAGCGTTACGTATCAATTTGAATATGAAAAAGGGGAGCCGCAATGGCTCCCCTTTTTCGTCATTATATTTTATGATTTAGAGTCAAAGTCTTTGTGCAACAAGCTGGGTTGAATCCCTTGATTGTTTTGATATTTACCACTATCGTAATTGTGATGATCACCTTCAATGCTGTGGTAAAAAATTTGACAAATTTCTACCTCTGGGTAGATCCGAATTGGGTGAATGCAAAACATCTCAAGAGTCCAGTAGCCGCTGAAACCGACATCACCAAAACCGGCGGTTACGTGAATAAATAAGCCTAAACGACCAATGGATGAGCGCCCCTCTAGCATTGGAACCAAATTATTCGTTGTCGTATGTTCACAAGTTCGGCCTAAATAGAGTCGACCTTGCTCAAGAACTAATCCCTGCTCAGGAATAATGAGAGATTCAGTCATCGGTGGTTGCTTCATGTCAAGAACTGGGTCGGTGTAGACCATTAGTTCATTGTGAAGACGTAAATTATAGCTGTTGGGATTTAACTGGTCGGAACTAAATGGCTCAATGAGGATATCGTCGCCGAGGCGTTGGTGAATCTCTTGGCCAGATAAAATCATGCTGATCCCTCCGTTATTGCTCTGAGCTAAGTTGAAGTTTGCTGGTGATGTTATTGCGAACCCAGTTTTTATCCCACCATTCGATTGGGTTAACGGGCACGCCGCCAACAATAATGCCGTAGTGAAGGTGGTCGCCGCCAGCAAGACCTGTTGCTCCCGTGCGGCCAATAATTTGACCACGATCAACCATGTCGCCAACATCAACATTCATGCCACTGAGGTGTGCATAGAGGGTTTGTAGTCCTAAGCCATGGTCAATAATTATACATTGTCCGTAAATTCCCATGAAGTCGGTATAGACAACGGTTCCGCTGTTGGTCGCCGGAACCTCAGCGCGAGCTGTTGAAGCAAGGTCGACGCCTAAGTGAGTTTGTTGGTCGATCTCTTTGCCTTGATATATGTAGTGACGACGATCACCGAAGGTTGCCCGTGTTGCCGCGCTAGGTTGGCGTAGGAACGATTGGCTCCATTCGAAACTTTCGCCAGTCATCGCTGCTACGTCACTGAGCCATGCGCGATTTTTTGGGCGTAGAGTTCGGTTGACGCTTAGGAACACCTCAAGTGGTGTTTCTGCCTGTGGAAACTGGTCTTGAAATTGCGGCATCTTACTGGTAAGGAAGCGGTCATTGATGTTGATTTGATCCATTTTACGCTTTGGCTGGTTAAGGTGGTAATAGAAACCGCCAACACCTTTGTTTCCCGCTTCATCGGTGGCAATAACACGTGGAATCGCCTCAGGATCAGTATCGTACGGAAAGGCGAATAAACACTGGTAGTCACCTGATGCCTGTTGATGCCCGGGAAAAAAGTGATCGCCAATTTGTACTCCCGAGTTCACAACCATTTCGCCAATACTGTAAGCGACTAGGCCCGAACCGCCAACGGTTAGGTTGTGCGCTCGACTTAGTATGGAGATGACGGGTGGGCGCGTGTCGCGAATTAATTGAAACGAAGTTGTTGCACTATTGCCCTCACCGAGATGATAGATCGCGTGGTCGCGGCGACTAATTTGTAGGGTTAGTGGGCCGTCTTTTAAGAACTGTTTTGATAGGTCAATCTCTTCAAGCGCTGTGGCTGTATCCTCAGGATACTCTTTATTGAGGATTTCGATCGTTTTACCCTCTTGAATCAAGGTCACCGTAACGTTAGCGAGCATACTTTCTTCATCGCTGATTGAAAGGGTGATCGGGGTCTTTTTAGTGATCGAGCCACTGTTAGGACTTAGTTCAACTTGCGGAGCATCGGTATCGTGAAAATAAAAATAGATGCCCGCGCCAATGGCGAATAGGAGGGCTAGGATGAAAAATGATTTGATTGTTTTCACGCTAAAATCCTTTATTATTATTGAGTGTAAAAGGGGATAAATTGAATTGTCAGGTATTTAGTGTTACATGTGAGCCGTAATTGTCGTTTGTCGATCCTTTAGGTTGATGTGTACGATTCAATCTAGCAGATTTTTGTTGAAGGTGAAACTACTAAGCCTGTTGATTTGAGGCGTCGCTAGTGGTGTTGGTTAGCAAGGCTTTTGAATTTTGCTATACTTGCTTCAGTGCAGTATAATAGAAAAGAATGCTCCGGCGAATGGTGGCCATGAGAAATTGATTTAACGGTTTGAGGTAACAGCGAGTAGAGCTAACGGGAGGTTGCGTGGCGTTTAATAGTGGCAAAACGTATAAAGATATGCTGTGTGTCGCACAGGATGTTGCTGAGGATCATTGGCAGATATTGCAAGGCCCCTTTGAGCAGGTGATGGAACAGCAGCGCGATCGAATGCGGGAGATCTCGGGTGATTGGATTCGCACGGGAATTAGCGATAAAGCCCTCGATGCGGAATTAGCAGAATTGCAGCAAGTGTTTGATCTTGTTTTTGAGAAGATGCCACAGCTTGATCAGCCGTTAGCACAAAAAGCAACCAAGGCAGCGCTAAACTGTTTCTGGGAAGCACTCATGGCAGGTCTGTAGCAGGGTGTTGGTTTTTTGTGGAAGAATCCTATCTAGGCGGATCTAATCTTGTCCGTATTTGTCTCCTCCTCTTCCTGAGCGTGAATCCAATCGTTTATCTGCTCTTTTAACTCATCACTGAGGTCGATAAAGTTGAGTCCCATCCCTGGGGCGAGTGTTGCTTTTGCTGAGTATCTCCGCTGCCAAATGGTTTTACATTGACAAGTGAAGGTGCGGTTGATTGGTGGAGGCAAGGTGAGCTCGATGGTGAATTTGCTACCGACAGGTGTTGGGTTGATGCTTGAGATAAACAGGCCGCTACAGCTGAGGTTGGTACAGTAACCAAAAAAAACGCGGCGGTCATCCTCTAGGCGAACTTTCTTAATCAGTAATGCGTAGCGAAAGTTTTGTCGTTTGTCGGCGGGTGGAGACGTCGTTTCTGGTGTATCTGCTGTCATACAGGTTCCCTCAACTGGTCAAATTTTAATGTGTTAGCTTCGTTGTAGAGTTGATAGTACTGCCATGAATTGTTGTAATGGGTCTTTGTCCCCCTCGAGCCAGTGGATGGTGCATCCCTGCCGCTCCATACGACGAAACCAAGTGTCCTGGCGTTTAGCAAACTGGTGAATTGCACTGCCTAGCTTTTGCGTCATGTCGTTACGAGTTAAGCGGTTTTGCAAGTATTGAGCAATGAAGCGGTACTCTAATCCATAAAATTCAAGCACTTCCCAGCTTACCCCGTGTTGGTGCAACTGGTCAACCTCTTCGATCATTCCCTCGTCAAGTCGTTCTTTTAAGCGCAATGTAATCCGCTTGCGTAACACGTCACGCTGCCAGCGTAAGCCAAATACCAGAGGTTTTAGGTTGTCAATAAGGGTTGTTGGAGGAGTGATCCGCCGTGCTTCCGCAATTTCAATAGCGCGTAATGTGCGTTCACGGTCATCAAGGTTGGTGCGGTTGTGTTGCTTTGGTTGTCGCGCTATTAGCTCTGCTTGTAAAGCTTCATCGTTGAGATCTTCAAGTTCTTTACGCAGGGCTTCGTTCCGTGGCGCGGTGACCATTGCCTCGTTGCGCAGGATGGAGTCAAGGTAGAGACCCGTACCGCCACACATGAGCGGTGTTTTGTTGCGTTGGTGAATGGCTTTAAACAGTGGCGGAAAGTGTTGTTGAAACTTAAAGACATCAAACTCGTCGCCGGGATCAACAATGTCGATCATGTGGTAGGGGATTTCAGAATACTCAGCGAGGTCTTTTCCGGTGCCGAGATCCATGCCGCGGTAGACTTGACGAGAATCCGCCGAAATAATTTCAGCGTGAATAAGGCGGGCAATGTTAACAGCTAAATGAGTTTTTCCTGATGCCGTAGCGCCAAGGAGAACGATAAGATTATATTGAGAGTCGGTCATCGTCTTTCGTTTCGTTTTAAGAGGCTAGAAGCGATGTTTCGTTTGATTCTTCCTTTAGTCACGCTTATCTGCTAAATTGCCGAATGGATTGTCGTGTCGTTTTAGGTGGTTCTATTTATTTAAATCGATTATTTGTTACTCAAACGGCGGCGCTCATGTTGGGTGAGTTTGTTTTCCCCTTGTGTAAGCTGAGTGCTGCTCTAGGGCGATTTAGTGATCTGTCACCTGTGGGTGTCAAGGCGCTGCGCTCAGAAATGCTCATGTAATGTCATCAGAACCTTGTCATGAATCGGCGTTGCCTCCCGTTATTATCCCTCGCGAACAACACTCGGTTTCCCGTACTCTTATCGATGAAAATAGCCTGAAGGTTCTTTACCGTTTACGCCGTCACGGTTATCGCGCTTATCTTGTTGGCGGTAGTGTACGCGATTTATTGCTTGGTCGCCAGCCGAAAGACTTTGATGTTGGTACGGATGCAACTCCCGATCAGGTGCGTAAGTTGTTTCGTAATTGTCGCCTTGTTGGCCGTCGTTTTCGTCTTGCTCATATCATGTTTGGCCGTGATTGTTTGATTGAGGTCGCGACCTTTCGGCGAAAACCGCAGCAAGATGAGATACCAAGCCCTGAACAGGGGGGCTTACATTTTGCTGAAAATGTTTTTGGTTCGCCACGTGAAGATGCATTCCGGCGTGATTTCACAATCAACGCTTTGTTTTATGATATTGATGATTTTTCCATCGTCGATTATATGGGTGGTTTGCAAGACTTGCGTGATGGAATCATTCGGGTGATTGGTAATCCCGATGAACGATTTGCAGAAGATCCCGTGCGCATGCTACGCGCCCTTGAGTTTGCCGCCCGTTTAGGTTTTGAACTTGAAGAGAGCATTGCCCCTGCTATTGAGCGTTGCGCAGAGCAGATCGCTTCAGCAGCACCAGCACGCATACGTGAAGAATTGATGGAGCTTTATCGTCACAAAGTTTCAGGACAGGTGCTGCAAAAAGCCGATAAAATGGGTTTGTTAGAGTTTTTGCTGCCCTATTTTAAACCCTCCCGTGAGAGTTTTGACCTGCTGCGGCAACTAGATATGCGAACAGCTTCAGGTGTGGAAGTTCGAGAATTTTTCACTCTTGCGGCGATGTCTCTACATCATTTTGTTCAGCAGACACAAGAAGATATGACCATTGGTGATGTGCATAAACTAGCGAACCGTTTGTTGGCTGGGCACTGTCGCTACTTTAGTGTTGCCAATGGCATTAAACATCAGGCACGCGAATTATTGATCGCTTTCTTTCGCTTTCAGCGCGGTCGCGGACGACGTGGTGAACAACGTTTTTTGCGTCATCCGGCGACGGAACAAGCTATTGAGCTGTATCGTTTGTGGTGTGAAACAACCAATGGGGATCGCGAATTGCTTGAAAGTTGGACTCGTGCTCTCGCTGGGGATCTCGGTGACGTTCAGCACGCCCCGCAAGGAGACGGTAAGCGCAAGCGGCGACCTCGGCGTCGCAAAAGAAAGCCCGCTTCTCCGGGTGGTGCTGAGATAAAGCACGCAGCGGGAGATGACGCACCAAGTTAAGGGAGGCTGCTCGCTTGCGTGATAATGATTAAGTAATCATCGGGGTCGTATACCCACAGCTCATGGATGTTATGCTGGCGATCTTCAGTTTCATACAGACAGGGGACCTGTTGTCTCTCGATGTTGCGTTGCACTTGAGTAAAGTTGTCGATCTGTATGTCAAACGAGGTCCCAACGCCGCGAGATTGTCGCTTCAGGTGTTGAAATGCTGCGGGATGTGTGGCTTCAAGAACCTCACATTGACGCAGTAGTAGTGTCGCATCACCTTGATGAATCATTAAGATCGGGTGTTTTCCGCCTTGCGGAGTAAAGCGCTCGACCCGTAAGCAAAGGGTGTCTCGGTAAAAATGTTCACTCTGGTCGATATCGGCAACCGCTAACGTTACGATCAGTCCCATTGTGTCATTCTCCTTATGGGCAAACAGTCATCTTTAATAGTTTATGCGGCGCTACCATAGCAGAGCAAGAGCCGTGAACGAAGGGAAAAGGGGATGGGTACTGAGCAAATTGAAATCGTTCCTGAATCAGCCGTTGAAGCGTTGATTGCGTTCGGTGGCAATTTGGGTAATTGCCGTGAAGCGTTTGTTGTTGCTCGCCAGCGGTTGCAGCAACACGGCGTTCAGGTGCTGGCAAGTTCCCCTTTGTACCGTACTGAGCCTGTTGGTGGACCAGTAGATCAGCCCGATTACCTTAATGCCGTGCTACATGTTGCAACCACTTTGAGCCCGCTTCAGCTTCTTGATCTCTGTCTTGATTTAGAGCAGCTGGCAGGACGGCAACGTCTTGAGCTCTGGGGAGCGCGTACTCTCGATTTGGACGTGTTGAGTTATCACCATGTTGTTTGTACGGCACGGCGTTTGACGTTGCCTCATCCCCGTATGCATCAGCGGCGTTTTGTTCTTGCACCATTATGTGATCTGTTGTCATCATGGCAGCATCCCGTTTTATTTCAAACGGCAGCACAGCTATTAAACCATCTCACAAGTGATGCAACAGATGGTGCTGTAGAGCTTGTCGAATTGTCTTGGTAGTTGAGGAGGTTATGCAATGATCGCCCGTGTCGTTTTATTTATCTTGATGCTTTTTCTTGGTTATACCGTGTTTTCGGCATTGATGCGCTGGTTAGGCGGTTCATCGTCCGACACAGAGGGGGGAGATGATCCTGACCAGATGGTCCCTTGCGCTCAGTGCGGTACTTATGTGCCGCAGTCGGATGCTATTCGAAAAAAGAAAAAAGGTGAAGTGTATTACGTGTGCGACGAGAAATGTCTCGAAGCGTATAAGCAGCAACATTGATCGATATGTGTAAATAAATTGGAGGCTTAATATGGAATTTTTTATTGATACAGCAGAGGTCGCTGAAATTCGCGAAGCCAATGCGCTTGGTTTGGTCGATGGTGTAACGACAAACCCTTCGTTGATCGCCAAAAGTGGCCGTGACTTTAAAGAGGTTATTACTGAAATCACTAGTATTGTCGATGGACCGATCTCCGCTGAAGTCATTGCCCTCGATGCTGAAGGGATGGTCAGTGAGGGACGTGAACTCGCTAAGATTCATCCAAATATTGTCATTAAAGTGCCAATGACTGAAGAGGGTCTGAAGGCGACTCGGGTGTTCACTGCCGAAGGGATTAGGACCAATGTGACGCTGATTTTCTCGCCACTGCAAGCACTTCTTGCGGCAAAGGCTGGTGCCACCTATGTGTCCCCTTTTGTCGGTCGTTTAGATGATGTTGGTCATGATGGGCTTGAAGGGGTCGATCAGATTCGCACCATTTTCGATAATTATGGTTATACGACCAAAATTATTGTCGCATCGGTACGTAGTCCGCTGCATATCCTCAATTCAGCTCTTGTTGCCGCAGATATTTGCACGATTCCATTTTCAGTTATGAAGCAACTTGCCAAGCACCCGCTTACCGATGTTGGCATCGCTAAATTTATGGCTGACTGGGAAAAGAGCAAGTAGCCGTATCGTGGATGAGTTAACGCAGGAACAGCAGCGCCATCTTCACCAGCAGTTGGTTCAGTTACGCGATCAGCTCACGGCTTTGTTGAGTGAGAGTGTTGAGCAATCTCAGCCCGTTGATCTCGATAAACCGATTGGTCGTTTATCGCGTATGGACGAAATGCAGCAACAGAGTATGGCACAGGCAAATCGACGTTCAACAGAGCAGCGATTGGTGCAAGTTGATGCTGCTTTGGGGCGAATTGCCCGTCAAGAGTATGGCGCTTGCGTTGCCTGTGAAGAGGAGATCGGCTTTGGTCGCTTGCAGGCTCGGCCTGAAGCACCTTTTTGTTTGGAGTGTCAAACATCGCGTGAGGCAGGTCGATGAAAAAATGTCCTTTTTGTGCCGAAGAAATTCAGGATGCGGCGATCAAGTGTAAGCATTGTCGGGAGTTTTTAGAGCAACCGCCCTCGGTAAACACGGATGGTGAGCTTGAGCCATGGCACCTGCGCGTTTCAACGATTGTTGTCGCTCTCGCCTGTGTCGGCCCGCTTGCTTTACCGTTAGTGTGGTTGCGTCCACAAGCCACCGTGATGCGCAAAATTGTCGTTACAGCGCTGGTGCTGGTGGCCAGTTGGCTGCTTTACTTGAGTACGATGGCGTCCTTGCGAACCTTGCAGGAGTATATGCAGTTGCTTGATTCGTTGTGATGCGCGTGCCGATAACTCATGGCATGTGATTTGGTATACCAATGACAGTGGTCAAACGACTCTGGCGTGTGGATTGCGTCAGTTCAATTAATCATCGGTTGTTGTTAATAAAAAAAGCCCCCAGCATTTATAATGTTGGGGGCTTTTTTATTGTTCTTGTCACTATTTGATTAGCTATGCCGTTTCGGAACAAACGGTTTGCTTGAACTTTTTTTACGGCTACTTGCTGCACCTTTGTCACGGTCGGGGCGAGAGCTGTTCTTCTTGAAAGGCTTTTTCTCCCGTGGTGCTGAACTACCCGACATCTCCTGAATTTTTATATCGTATTGACGCAGTTTGATCCCCTGCAACTTTTTGATATCTTTTTCTGTCAGGCTGGCAGCAAGTTCAACCGTTGTGTGTTCGGTAAACAAACTGATGCGACCAATGGTGCGAATGTTAATGCGGCCCTCGTTGGTGAAAGCGCCAACAATGTCACGTGGGGTGATGTTGTGCTTGCGGCCAACAGCAATGCGATAGCGAGTCATTGGCTCAGTGTTACGCTCCTTACTGCCACGCTCGCCACGATCACGGTCGCGACGTTGCTTGCGGTCATCAAGTGATGGTGTTTGAATGTTGGCGAGTTTTGGGAATAGGGAGCTCTTCTCTTGTAATTGATAGGCAAGAGCTGCCGCGAGGTCGGTCATGTCGATCTCGTCTGTTTTAGCAATCCCTTGAATCAGTTCGCGCATGGGTTGTAGGGTTTCGTGCTCAAGGGTGTTGTGCAGTTTTTTCTTGAACGTTTCAATGCGTCGCGCACCGATGAGTTCCCCAGATGGAATAGGCATAACAGGAATTTCCCGTTTTGTTGCCCGTTCAATTGTTTTAAGTAGCCGACGCTCTGGCGGGCAGACAAATAGAATTGCCTTCCCTTTACGCCCTGCGCGACCCGTACGACCAATGCGGTGAATATAGGCTTCGGTATCGAAAGGGATATCGTAGTTAAATACATGGCTGATGCGCTCGACGTCAAGACCACGGGCCGCGACATCGGTGGCAACGACAATATCGATGTGTCCACGTTTTAGGCGATCAATGGTGCGCTCACGAAGTTGTTGGCTTAAGTCGCCGTTTAGGGCCGCCGCAGTAAGTCCACGTGCTTCGAGTTTTTCGGCTAGCTCAGTGGTCGCTGTTTTTGTACGGACAAAAATGATGGTGCCGTTGTAGTCTTCCGCTTCGAGGATGCGTGTAAGTACATCAAACTTTTGATTGCTACGCATCATGAGGTAATGTTGCTCTATTTGATCAACCGTCGAGGTGCGTGAAGCGATCTGAACCTCTTGAGCATCACCGAGATATTTTTTTGCGACGCGACGAATCGCTGGCGGCATGGTTGCTGAAAATAACGCACATTGGCATGCTGGCGGTGTAGCGCCAAGGATGAACTCAACGTCGTCAATGAAGCCCATGCGTAGCATTTCGTCCGCCTCATCGAGAACCACGGCGTTGACACGCTCAAGTTTTAGGCTGCCGCGTTTCATGTGGTCCATGATGCGACCAGGGGTGCCGACAACAACCTGAACGCCATTATTGAGCGCTTTAAGTTGTTGGTACATTGGTTGACCACCATACACGGAGAGGACTTTGATGCGTGGTAGATATTTAGCAAAGCCTTGAATCGCCTCTGAAACCTGAATGGCCAATTCGCGAGTTGGCGCAAGAACGAGCATTTGTGGGTGGTGTTGACTCGCATCAATGCGAGCGAGCAGTGGCAATGCGAATGCCGCAGTTTTCCCTGTGCCGGTTTGAGCTGTGCCAAGGAGGTTTTTACCCTCAAGCAGAATCGGTATACTCTGTTCTTGAATGGGTGAGGGTTCTTTGTATTCGAGATCCGCTAGGGCTTTAAGTAAGTTTTCTTCAACACCTAGGGCTTCAAAATTTGCTGGTAATGTCATGGGGGGAGGCCTTGCTTTCTTAAAAATATACAGTATGTTTTCGCCAATTATTTAGCGAGCCTTTCAGTATATGTCAAAACTTTAAATTGTTGCAAGTTTTTATTGTGTTTTTTTTGTTTTTGTGAGTCGAGGGGGAATTAACTCCCTGAATTGATACTTTTATCGTATACGCTCACGGTGTTGGCTGTTACGATAATTTCTTGAAATTTTAGTTTGGGTGAAGAAAATCCTTTTTATTAACATGGGGGCTTCATGAACATTCACGAGTATCAGGCAAAAGAAATTCTCGCGACATTCGATATTCCCGTACCACGGGGACGAGTGACAGTGACTGCGGATCAAGCAGAGCGAGCGGCAAAAATGTTGGGTGGTCGCTGCGTTGTCAAAGCGCAGATCTATGCTGGAGGTCGCGGCAAGGCTGGCGGCGTTCAGGTGGCTCATCATCCAGAGCAAGCGCATGAGATTGCGAAAGAGCTGTTTGGTAAGCGGATGGTTACCCATCAAACGGGGCCAGACGGTTTAAAGGTTCGCCGCATCTTAATTGAAGAGACGGTGGAGGTTGGACGCGAGTATTACCTGTCGATGACGTTAGACCGTCAAACCTCGCGCTATTGCTTAATCGCTTCACAGGAAGGTGGAGTCAACATTGAAGAGGTTGCCGAAACGGCTCCTGAAAAAATCCACACCCTAACGATTGATCCCTATACTGGGCTGCGTTCCTACGAGGCGCGAAGCATTGCGTTGAAGCTTGGGCTTAGTGGTAGTATCGCTGAAGATTGCGTTCAGCTTATTCTCAATTTGTATCGCTGCTGTTTAGAAAAAGATTGTTCCTTGCTAGAAATTAATCCATTGGTTGTGACCAAGTCGGGCTGGTTGCTCGCTCTTGATGCGAAAATTAATTTTGATGATAATGCCATCTTCCGCCATTGGGAATATCATGAGATGCAGGATTACTCGCAGCTTGATCCCTTGGAGATCAGCGCGGGGAAGTTTGATTTGGCTTACATTAAGCTCGATGGCAACATCGGTTGCATGGTGAACGGTGCAGGTTTGGCCATGGCGACTCTCGATGTGTTAAAGGAAAATAGCGGTGAACCCGCTAACTTCCTCGACGTAGGGGGCGGCGCGACACGTGAAAAAGTTGCCGAAGCGTTTAAAATTATTTTGCAAGATAGTGATGTCGAAGCGGTATTCGTTAATATCTTTGGTGGTATTATGCGTTGCGATGTGATCGCGCAAGGGATCATCGAAGCGGCTGGTGATGTCGATTGTCATCTGCCTATTGTGGTACGGATGGATGGTTCTATGGTTGAAGAGGGTAAAAAGTTATTGCAGGAGTCGGGGCTGAATGTTCAGTGTACCGATTTCCTTGGTGATGGTGCTGAGCGCATTGTGGCCATGATGCAGAGTGAAGCCCAAGCCCCTAGCAACGCTTAATGGAGAATAACCATGTCGATATTAATCAATGCAGAAACTAAAATTATTGTTCAGGGAATGACAGGCAAGACAGGGATGTTCCATACCCGTGAGTGTCGCGATTATGGCAGCAACATTGTTGCCGGTGTAACGCCGGGTAAAGGTGGCATTCACGTCGATGGTATTCCCGTTTTTGATACCATGGAAGAAGCAGTTCGGATTACAGGCGGCAATGTGTCGATGATTTTTGTGCCGCCACCGGGGGCCGCCGATGCTATTTTAGAAGCCTGTGCTGCGGGTGTTGAGCTTGCTGTCTGTATTACCGAGGGCGTTCCTGTGCGGGATATGGTTTTGGCTCGCCAGGTGGTTGAAGACAGTAATACACGTCTTGTCGGTCCAAACTGTCCGGGGTTGATCACACCGGGTGAATGTAAAATTGGTATTATGCCAGGTTACATTCATAAGCAGGGTAAGATCGGTGTTGTGTCCCGTAGCGGAACCCTAACGTACGAAGCTGTAAAGCAACTTACCGATGCTGGCCTTGGCCAGTCTACCTGTGTCGGAATTGGTGGCGATCCCATTATTGGTTTGAAATTTATTGATGTACTTGAGCTGTTTAATAACGATCCTGACACCGAAGGGGTGTTGATGATTGGTGAGATCGGTGGTAGCGCTGAAGAGGAAGCCGCTCAGTGGGTGAAGGATAATATGACCAAGCCTGTGGCTGCTTTTATTGCTGGAGTTACGGCTCCTCCAGGTAAGCGTATGGGCCATGCTGGAGCAATTATCAGTGGTGGAAAAGGGCGTGCTGAAGATAAGATCGCCGCACTCACAGAGTGTGGTGTCACCGTTGCCACTAGCCCTACTGGCATGGGTGAAGCGATGCTGAAAGCATTGGCGCAAAAGTAATTTTTGTTGTGTGATCTATCGCTTTATATGGTGTTTGTGGCGAGCCCGTTTGCCGCAATACTGCAACATTTTGTTGAACATTCTCTGTGCGCCAGATCAATTTAATTGATCTGGCGCACTTTTATTTCTGGTAATTTTTCGATAAATACGGTGTGATGCGCGCCATGTATTCTGTTTTAAATCACATATGGCTCATTGGGGGCAATTGTGAATCTGCTGCGTAATTTATGGCCGTGGTTGGTTCCGTATCGCCGTGCCTTGATTGTCGGCGCACTGTGGATTGTTGCCACCAATGTGCTGCTGTTGGCAATTCCGCAATTGCTGCGTTTAGGCATTGCCGCCATTGAGCAAAAGCATTGGGCTGATGTTCAGTTCTATGCCGTAATAATGGTGGTGCTGACGTTGATTGGTGGCGCAGTTCGAGTGGTTTCGCGGCTCAATTTTTTACATACTGGGCGTCGTGTTGAGGTTGATTTGCGCCATGCCATGTTTGAGCGACTGCTGTATCAGCCTGGTCCGTTCTTTAACGATCACCGCATTGGTGATCTCATCTCCCGTTTTACCAATGATTTAACGAATGTGCGTATGGTGGCAGGCTTTGGTGTTGTCTCACTGGTTAATGCCTGTGTGGTTTATTTGATTGCTCTGGGATTTATGTTGTGGATGTCGCCAACGCTGACCTTCGCAGCATTGCTGCCATTTCCCCTTATGTTGTTGGCCGTCAAGCGGATTAGCCGTCATCTTCTTTATTATTCCTCTGAAGTTCAAGAACGACTTGGTGATTTAAGTGATGTGGTTGAAGAGACTTTGCGTGGCCAGTCGAGCTTGCGTAGTAGTGGTTTTCAACAGCCTCGCTGTCAATATTTTGGCCAAATTAACGACCACTATTTGAACTCGTCAATTGCCTTGGCTAGAATGCGGGCGCTGATTCTTCCTGTGATGAGCATTGTCACTCCTTGCGGTATTTTGATGGTGCTCTACTTTGGCGGTCGGCAAGTTATCGCGGGTACCTTGCATCTTGGTGACATGGTCGCTTTTAATGCTTATTTGGTTCAGTTGACGATGCCAACCATGCTTTTGGGGTGGATTTTAACCTTAGTGCAGCGCGCAACGGTGGGTATGGAGCGTATCAATTTGCTCTTACGTTTAAGTGCGCCACAACCTTTACTCGATTTGCGTGATGATGGTCTTGCCGCACCACGAATTGAGTTTCGCAACGTGACCTTTGCTTATTCTGGTGAGCGTGCGAATTTGCCCGTGTTACGCAATCTGTCGTTGATAATTGAACCAGCAAGCATCGTTGGCTTGACGGGGGCCGTTGCCAGTGGCAAAAGCACATTGTTGCATCTGCTGACGGGGCGTTATCCGATTGATGAAGGGCAGTTACTGATCGATGGTGAGAACCTTGGAGCCGTTTCTCGGCAGGAGTATAGCCAGAAGTTGTCGGCGGTGTTGCAAGAGGGGCAACTGTTTAGTGGCACCGTTGCTGATAACTTCCGTTTTGCTGCTCCCGATTTAACCAATGCGGAACTCGATCAGTTGGCAAAAAAGGTGCTGTTGTTTGATGAAATTGAGCATTTCGGTCACGGATTTTCAACACATATCGGTGAAGGTGGCTTGACCCTTTCAGGTGGACAGCGGCAACGCGTTGGTGTTGCTCGGGCTTTGGCACGCAAACGTGGGCTGTGGCTTCTCGATGATCCCTTTAGTCATCTCGATACCCTTACGGCTCGGCAGGTGTGGGAGAATTTACGTCAAGCCTTGGCTGGCTGTACTGTCTTGTTTGCCTCAAGTCGCGTGTCGATTTTACAAGGTGCGGATAAAATTGTTGTTCTCGATGATGGTGAAGTAAGCGTTGAAGGGACGCACGATGAGTTGATGGCGCAAAACGGCGAATATGCCCGGTTGGCGACACGTGAACAGTTGCATAGAGAGATGGAGGGCCTATGAAGCAGATCCATAGCGATGAAATTCATGGCCGCCATTTTGATGGCGCTATTCTGCGTCGCTTTCTCCCTTTTATTCGCCCTTATTGGAAAAAAGCCTTGGGCGGCTTGTTGCTGCTGCCGCTGATCTCGTTGGTGCGTATTGTGCCACCATTGCTGATTAAGATTGCTATCGACGAAAGCATTCTTCCGGGTGATTTGCATAAGTTGTTGCCGATTTCGGCTGTTTTGGTTGCCTTATTGATTGTTGAAGGGGGCTTGGTGTTTGGCCAATCGCTCTATGTTCAGCTTGTCGGGCAACATATTATGGCTGATTTGCGTCGTGATAGCTTTGCTAAGTTAATGCGTTTGCCTCGCCGTTGGTATGATTGGCAGGCCTCGGGTCGGTTGCTTACACGGTTAACCACCGATGTGGAGCATGTCGGTGATCTCTTTGGTTCGGGTATTGTTTCGGCTATTGGTGATATTTTCACCTTAGTTATGATCTTTATCATCATGTTAACCATCAAT
>Ga0193954_1000820_pt1 | contig 17164 bp, 12 predicted proteins | sample BB_5_MG_FD_140340 | JGI IMG/M metagenome (GOLD analysis project Ga0193954, IMG submission 140340) | Microbial mat bacterial communities from the Broadkill River, Lewes, Delaware, United States - BB_5_MG | ecosystem: Environmental > Aquatic > Freshwater > River > Microbial mats | place: USA...
AAAAAAGTACGCTGGCATATTTCGCTGGTCTATGACAAACAGCCATCGCCCCACGTAGAGACGTTGCACTCAACGTCTCCATTGGGTGTTGTGTTAAAACCATCAACAGCGCACCAATGGAATTACCAATAGACAATCAGGGTACAGTGTACGGTAACACACGAACCATATTCGTGTAGAGACGTTGCATGCAACGTCTCTACGATGCTGGCGAATCAAATATTGGCATAGTCGCTTGGCGTGTTATCTGTGGTATTTAATAACTAAAAGGACTAGATATGAAAGTTAACTTACGGGAGCAAAGAGGTTTTACCCTCATTGAATTAGTCGTAGTGATGGTGATTCTTGCCTTATTATCTGCAATTGCAGTACCTAAGTTTTTGGATTTACAAAAGCAGGCAGAAGCTGCTTCAGTTCAAAAAGTTATTGGTAACTTAAGAAGTGCATTGTCGTTACGCACTGCAAGAGAAATCGTCAATAGTGGTGATTTTACAAATGTTACCCCGAATGGAATTATGCACGATTTGTTAAGTGATAAACCCGAAGCATTTCTAGCTACTGTTCAGGCGGCTAATCCTGCTACTCCTGTTAAGGGAAGTTGGTACGATTTACAGGGTGGTGGTGCTAATGGAAATGATGTTGTTTACGTTTTGAAAAATACAGATATTGTGTCAGCTAATAATAATGGAAGACTTCATTATTCTATTGTACAAGTCCTTGAAGATACAGATGGTGATGGAACTGATGAGATTGTTGGACTTACGCTTCAGCCAAGAAACCCTGCTGCTTTTGATTGGAATTATTAGTATAGACAATCAGGCGGGTATTTTACCCGCCTGATTGTTTTCTGTGAAATATTTATAAATGAAAGCTACGAATCATGATGAGAACGATCACCCAACAAAAAGGCTTCACCCTCGTTGAATTGATTGTTGTCATTGTTATTCTCGGTATCCTCTCGGCAGTAGCCGCCCCTAAATTCTTCGATCAACAAGTATATCAAGAACGCGCGTTCAAAGATGAGCTCGTTTCCGCCTTGCGCTATGCTCAAAAGCGAGCTGTAGCAAGTGGCTGTTCGATTCGAGCTGATATTACTGCCTCAGATCTTACCCTTTATCGTCATGTCGATACGACGAGCTGCAACACCCTTCCACCAGCCACCATTGTTTTAACTCATCCCAGTGGTGGAAATTTCACAGCAGAAGCCCCCATAACATTGACACCTGTTACTTTGGTATTTGATGCTCTCGGTCGTACTCGTAATACAAGTTACACAATTAGTGATTTCACCAATGTTGCTGGTTTGGCAATTGCTATCGATGGAGAGACTGGATGCGTTACTCAATAGCGAAGTTATCCTATACGTTCCCTCGATGTCAGCGCGGATTGACGTTGGTTGAGTTAATCGTTTCGATGGTGATCATCAGTGTCGCTTTAGGTGGTGTGCTGATGGTGATGAACTTTACCGTAAGTCATAGTGCTGATCCGATGATTCAACATCAAGCTGTTGCCATTGCGGAGTCTTATATGGAAGAGATTGTTCTGCAACGTTTCAATAATCCAATCGGGGGTTACAGCGGAACGACAAGAAACCTGTTTGATGATGTGACTGATTACCACGGGTTAATTGATCCGGGTGCGAAAGATCAAAATGGTGATCCCATTCTAGGGCTTGAAAATTATACGGTGAATGTTACCGTCGCTGCCCCAGCAGATTTTGGTCCTGCAGGAAGCGTCGTGCAAGCACGTAAGATTTCCGTTCGCGTCCAGCGTGGAACAGAAGTCGATCTCACCTTAACAGGGTATCGAGCTGATTATGATTGAGTCTATTCAACAGCATAGAGGCTTTACTCTGGTTGAGCTAGTGGTGACTATTGTCATTATTGGTATTCTATCCTCCATTGGCGGCATGTTTATCAGTCAACCGATTGAAGGGTATATCGATTTAGAGCGGCGAACCGAGTTGGTGGATCAAGCGGAGATGGCTCTTCGGCGCATGCAACGCGATATTCGTGCAGCGTTACCGAATAGTGTTCGCATTAGTGCTGATGGCAAGCGACTTGAACTATTGCATGTGGTTGCTGGAGGTCGTTATCGCCGTGGTGGAGTTGGCGATATGATCGATTTTTCAGTGGTTGATACAGGTTTTGATGTGTTGGGGGGAGTCGAGCATTTTAGTGAAGTAGCGCTTGGAGATCTCGTGGTGATCTACAATCTCTCGGCGACAGGAATAACAGCGAATGCATATACAGGTGATAATTCGACACCTGTTTTAACGGGTTCAACGGCAAATAATTTAATAATTTCAAAGCAGTTTCCCTATGCCTCGCCCTTGCAGCGCTTTTTCGTTGTCGATACTGCTATCACCTATCGGTTGCGTGACGGTGAATTAACCCGTCACACTGGTTATGCTTTCAATGCGACTCAATTTGATCCTGGGGCTTCAGCAGGTGATTTAGTTGCTAGTCAAATTGTTTTAAGTGCCAGCCAGTTCGCTTACGATGCGGGAACATCAAGCCGCAGTGGTTTGGTTCGAATGCAGTTAGCTCTAGAAAAAGAGAGTGAGCGAATTACTCTACTCCATCAAGTTCATGTTGATAATGCTCCGTAGACACGGCAGTCAATGAAACACAATTACGGTAGGATGCGATGAACATAAATAATCAAAATGGTTTCACCATCGTACAGGCGATCTTTATCCTCGTGGTATTGGCACTGTTGGGTACCTATATGGTTAAGTTGAGCACGGTGCAGCAAAGCACCACTACGCAGGCGTTGTTGCAGGCACGAGCTTATCACGCAGGGCGCAGTGGCGTCGAGTGGGGGATTAAACAGGTGGTTGATGCTTCGGCTTGTTTTACTGATTCTACGTGGTTGGTAGATGGTTATACCGTTAACACATCATGTCGTCGTTCGGGGCCTTTCAATGAAGGTGGCGATGATATATATATCTATAATTTAACTGCTGTTGCCACCTTTGCTGATATCGACAGTCCTGACTATGTTTCTCGCACCGTGGAGGTGACAATCCATGATTAAAATAATGGACAAAAATCCTCTGTTTTCCTTGATAGTCATGTTTGCTTTTCTTTTTTCAGCTTACCCTGTTAGTGCTAGGGCAGATGTCTCATTGCCCGGGTTTCAGCAGTTAGGGGATAACTCCAACCTTAATGTCACTTATGATCAATTGCGCGCCTCACCGTTTTATTTTTCGTTAAGTTCTGATGTTTCTTTAGGCTCGATCTCCCTCAATAGTGTTTCTGGATTAGAGCCAGATTCCTCCCTTGTTTTTTTTGTTGATGATGTAAAGGTTGGGACAGGAAGTCAGGGTAGTACCTCGGTAGCAGTTAACCTTCCGCTTTCCGCAGGGATACATACCCTTTCATTGCGTGGAAGTTGTTATGATAACGGTACGTTGGTTCCTTGTTCTGGTGCAGGGAGTTCTGCCAATATCACCATTGATGATTTGCCAGAACGTTTTGTTGATCCTGTAACAGATTTAATCACGGGCAATTTAAATACGACTTATTTTGGCACAAATCAAAGTGACGGAATTGAGATAACAGGTGATACGAATAGAGGGATTGATCTGAGAAATAGAGGGGATCGTCTTTATATTCATGGTTCAACTAATAATGTTTATTCCATTAATTTAGGTAATGGTGACGATATTATCCGTATTGCGGGTGATAAAAATGCACCGTTAGGATTGGGCAACAATAATAATCAGTGCCAAATCGATGGCGATGTGAACAGTGGAACCCTCTCTGGAGGAAATCAAGACGATGTTGTGAAAATTAAAGGAGATATTAACGCATTCGTTGAATTGAATGGTGGCACGGATGTCATGGAAGTCTTAGGCAGCAACAATTCACGCATTGAAATGGGTAACGGTAACGATCAATTATATGTTCATGGTAACGTTTCTGGTACTGGAATTAATATGGGTGGCGGCAATGATGTTCTCCAAATTGATGGTCAGATATCGAGTTCAGTAAGCGGCGGTAGTGGTTCTGATACGCTGTACGTCAACATGACTGAATCAGAATGGGCAATTAGTTGGCAAAGAAGTAATGTGTCAAGCTTTGAAACAATCATTTGTACAGATACGGTTTCTACTGTTGATGTTGACGACGATGATTTTACTTTTCACGAGATTGTTTTAAATACTGTTGATCCTAGCCAAACATCGGATGCTCTGCATTTTATTCAAAAATATCATCTTGGTGATAATAATGATAATTCAGATGGCTACGACTTGACAGATAGTACTCCTTATTATCCCGATGCAATAGACGGTACATCAGTAACAATAGGGTTCAGGTTAGCCGCCGCAACAACACACTTAAATATTGATTTTTATCGGTTAAGAGCTTTGGATTTTAGTAACTCTATTACGATTGATAATACTCAAGTGGGAACAATTTTTGATGGCGGGGACAGCGTTGACTTAACGGATGACCCTTATACCATCAGCGTTGATGGCAACTGGTCGGCAGGGTTACATCAATTAAAAGTAATTTCCTCTCGGCAAGGATCTTGGTGGTCGTCCGAGTATGACGATTTTAGTTGGGATGAAATTATTATTACCCCAAAGACGAGTACTCCAGCTGTCGATCATTATCGCATTGAGCATGGTGCAACAGGAATAACGTGTCAGGCTTCTACCGTAACGTTACGTGCTTGTGCCAATGATGATTGTTCGGAAGAATATGGTGAGTCGGTCACCGCAACTTTGACACCACCAACATCAAATCCACCGAGGTGGATTGGTGGCGATACACGCACTTTTACTGGTCATAGCGATATCTTGCTTCGGCAGACCACTCCAGCAACTTTAGCTCTAGGTTTAACAGCATTATCGCCAGTGGCGGCCAATGTGACTCGCTGCTATGAAGATGGTGTAGAGGGCGATTGCTCCATCGTTTTTTACAATACTGGAATTTTTATTGATGGAGATTCCGATGCGAGTACGAGCGATTCAGATATCGGAACTCAGATCGCGGGGAAACCCTCGAATGTTGCCCCTGATGCCAATATTTTTCAGGTACGCGTGTTGCGAACAGATGACAATAGTGGCGCGTGTATTGCTTCTCTCGTGGATAATTCAAATGCTCTGTTTAGTTATTTGGTGCCAGAGGTTAATCATGGTTTGGACGATAACATCATAACACTGACATCAAATGTTGAAAGTGAGACGTTAAATAGCGTTGGTAGTACGAAAGAGTTAGAGCTTGATTTTGATGGAGATGGTGCAGCATCCTTTTGGCTGACCTCGGTTGATGCCGGGAAATATCAATTGAAGGTAGCAATGGAGATCCTTGTTACCGATTCTGATGGGAATCCACTCACCAATGATGACGGGGTCCCAACGAGTGAAACCTTCAATGTCAGTGATACCTCTAATCCCTTTATTGTACGCCCTTTGGCTGTGTTAGCCGATGCCGTTGGGAATATGAATGCTCAGGATGGCAATGGTGGCGCGTATAAAAAAACGGGCCAAAATTTCAGTTTGAGTTTTAAAAGTTTGGCATGGCGTGCTGGCCGAGATGTCGATAATAATGGATCATGGGACAGCTGTGGTAATTCATCACTCACTGATCCCGGTTCTGGTTATGCGCGGGTCCCGCAATGGGAGATTGGTCAGCCTACAGTTTCTCTCGAAAAGCCCTCCGGTGGCGATTCGGGAACGTGGAATTATGGTGATGGTAATGTCATTATCCCCACAAAGGCGACGACTGTTTTAGTCGATAATATTAACTATGACCAAGTAGGAATTGTTCAGCTTGAGCAGAATGGAATGAATGATTTCCTCGAAACAAGCGTTTCAGTGTGCTCACCGTATATTGGTCGGTTTTATCCTGATCACTTTCAACTCACTCAAGGGGGGATAACGAATCGTGTTGATAATAGTTGTTCCACGGCCTCAGATTTTACCTATCTCGGCGAAGACCTGCTCTTCAACTATTTATTGACGGCAAAAAATAGTTTGGGAGTCGCTACGACGAACTATGTCGATGATTTTGCCAAATTTACAGGGCTGGGGGCGATTAAATACGGCTCTGGTGGAACGTACACCGTTTGTGCTGTGAATGATCCTCTCGGCACGCCACCGACTGAATTAAGCTCCCGTCTTCCTGATAGTTCAGGTATTGACGCAAGTAAAACAAATGGTTGGGCTGCTGGTGTCGCGACATTCAGTATTAAGCTCAATGTCGCTCGTGATACGGCACCAGACGGGCCCTTTGATGATCTGCGCTTTGGTGTTTATGTACAAGATGAAGATGGCGTTGAAATCACCACTCCTGATCTTGATGCCAATACGGATACGGTGATGGACCACACTCAGGTAGCTGATGCAACTGTCTTACGTTATGGCAGATTGCGGTTGGATAATGCCCATGGCTCAGAGATGCTTGATCTGCCGGTGTTGATGAATGCTGAATATTGGAATGGATTCGCTTTTAGTTTGAACAGAGATGATTCGTGTACGTTACTAATGGAGTCCAATTTAACCTTAGATAGCGCCGAGCAAACGGGTGTAGCTGGGACAAACGCGATCAAGGTGAAAGGTGTTGTAACAACTTCTGCAACAATAGGTAGTAAACCTTTGATTGATGGTGATGGTGATCTTGTCTTTAACGCACCGGGCAATGGTGGGGATGGTTGGGTTGATATTGAATTAACCGTACCACCTTATCTACAGTTCGATTGGCATGGAACGGGTGACGAAAACCCAACTTCTCGCGCGACATTTGGTATCTATCAGGGAAGTGAGTCTATTATCTACATGCGAGAAACAACATGGCGCTAACTTTTACACGTTGTTGCTAACAACAGTTGAGACAATATATTTTGGTTGGAATGTTGGTTCGATATGCGTTAATGTTAATTGTAATTTTATTAGATGTTGAATCTATGGAAAATGGAGTTTGATCCTATGCATGACGCGTTTATCGGTAGACAGCCGATTTTTGATCGAAATATTAAGGTGTATGCTTACGAACTATTATACCGCCACGGTTTTGTTAATCATGCGGTGATTGATGATGACGATGCTGCGAGCAGTACGGTATTAGTTAACCTTTTACTTGAAATTGGTTTGAACAGCCTTGTTGGCGAACATAAAGCGTTTTGTAACTTTACCCGCGGTTTTCTTCTCGAAGAGAAAGATTTGACCTTTGCAGCGGATCAATTGGTTATTGAGGTATTGGAAACCGTTGAAGCCGAAGATGAGATTGTTAATGCTGTGCGAGGCTATGCAGAACGGGGTCACCTGATTGCTTTGGATGACTTTGTTTACAATGAATCATTACGTCCGTTGGTTGAATTGGCTGACTTAATTAAAATTGATGTGATGGAACTCGGCATGGAGAAAGTGGCTGAGCAGGTCAAACTTCTTAAAGCGATTAAGCCGCTAAAGTTTTTGGCTGAAAAAGTTGAGACACGCGAAGAATATGAACAGTGTCTTGCGTTGGGATTTGATTATTTTCAGGGTTATTTCTTTAGTAAACCAGTTGTTGTTACAGGTAAAAAGTTGCCGCCAGCTCGGCTAGCAATGGTGCAATTGATGGCGGAGTTGCAGCAGCCTGATGTCAGTATGGAACGTATTGAGCAGATTATTCAGGCCGATGTGAATCTCAGTGTGAAGTTATTACGCCAAGTCAATTCGAGCTACTACAATCTGATCAGTGAGGTAACGTCAATTCGCCAAGCTATTGTCCGAGTTGGTTTGCAGCATATTCGTACTTGGGCCAGTGTGTTGATTATGGGCAGTGTCAGTGACAAGCCTGATGAATTGATGACCATGGCTTTAGTTCGCGGTAAAATGTGTGAATTGTTAGCTGGGCAAACTCACTGTGGTGACGAAACGGGTAGTTTTACTGTTGGTTTGTTCTCGTTGCTGGAGAGCATTCTCGATTCACCTATGGAACAAATTCTCAAAGAACTTCCATTATCCGATGAAATCAATCAGGCGTTATTGCATGGTTCAGGATGCTTTGGTGAAGTACTCGGTTGCGTGCAAAACTATGAGCAAGCGAACTGGGCAGAGGTTGATGCCTGTGGTTATGACCGCGAAGTGATTGTTGAGTCATATTGGGAAGCTGTCGCATGGGCTGAGAGCATTACAAATAGCTTGTCCTAATCGCGACATGCTACGAGTGAATAGAGATAGCCAAAGCCTGAGAGATCAACGGCTTTGGCTATTTTTGTTTGTAGTAGGTGTAGCCGTTAAGGGTAGCAGAAAACGAATCAAGAATTTTTTGCCGCTCTTGGATGGTGATAACGTTCTCGCGTACCGCCCCTTCAGCCTTGTTGCGGATGCTTTCAATGAGAGCTTGAGACTGATGTTGGACATAACCAAGTACATCACCAATGCTGTCACCTGAAATCTCTTTTAAAATGTCAAAACCGCCGTCGGGATTAATTCGCACACTGATTACGTGGGTATCACCGAAGAGATTATGAATGTCGCCGAGAGTTTCTTGATAGGCTCCGATCAAAAACACTCCTAAATAATAGGTTTCATCTGCTTTAATCGGGTGCAGCGGTAATGTTTTGCTCTCTTTCCCTTTAACGATAAATTGATCAAGTTGTCCGTCGCAATCACAGGTTAAATCGGAAATGATCGCATCACGCGAAGGTGCCTCAAGGTGGCGGTGTAAAGGCGCTATTGGATAGCGTTGGCCAATGGCCCATGTATCTGGTAGAGATTGAAAAACACTGAAATTTCCGTAATAGATATCGGTTAAACAATCCCTTAGTCCTTCTAGCTCGGCAGGAACTTCGTGAGAGCTGCTCGTGTTTTGTTGGGCAATAATATCTTGCGCCGTGGCGAGAAAAATCTCTTCGCCCAGAGCGCGTTGTTGAAGAGTAAGGTGACCTGATTCAAAGTTTTGCCGCACTTGTTCACGATAAACTTGGGCTTGTTGGTAGCGTCGCACAACGGATAGATCTTTATCCTGATACAGAGCGAATTGCTGCTGAAGAACATTGGGGGTATCTGAGTCGAGTTGTTGCGGCAAGGTGACTGCGTCAAATTTCATTACATCCAGAATGTCGAATAACAGCATGCTCGCGTAAGCAACGGTCGCTCGGCCCGATTCAGTAATGATGTGTGGATGGGGAATATTTAGGGGATCAATGATCGTGCGAATTTGGTCAACAATAGCCTGACAGTATTCTTTGAGTGAATAATTTCGTGAATGCTCAGCGCCACTGCATACGCCACTGTAGTCAACAGCCAATCCACCACCTAAGTCGAGGTACTGCATGGCCGCCCCTTCACTTAGGAGGCTGGTGTAATAGCGACATGCTTCGCGAACACCTGTGTTGATATCCTCTATACAGGGGATTTGTGAACCAAGGTGGCAATGAAGCAATTGCAGGCAATGGAGCATTTGGTGTTCACGTAGGGTGTTGGTCATCGCTAGCAATTGACTGCTATTGAGACCAAAACTACTACGATCTCCACTCGTTTCTGTCCATAAGCCACTGACCTTTGCACTGACTTTAATTCGGGCACCAATGTTCGGCTGAATATCGAGCTTAATACTACGTTCAATTAGTAGGTCTAATTCCGCTGGAGATTCAATGACAAAGAAGCAGCGATGACCTAACTTTGTTGCCCATAAGCCTAAATCGATAAATTCTGAATCTTTGTAGCCGTTAAGGATCAGTAGCCCATCATTTTTAATGTGAGCGAGAGCGAGCAGAAGTTCGGCTTTGCTTCCCGCTTCAAGGCCATGGTTGAAGGGGGCTCCAAAGCGAGTAATCTCTTCAATTACTTGGCATTGCTGATTTACTTTAACGGGGAAAACACCAAGATAATTGCCATGGTAATCTCCTTGTTTAATTGCTGAGCGAAAGGTGTTGTGCAGCAAGGCGATGCGAGTATCAAGAAAGTTTTGAATTCGTAGCAAAACGGGCATGTCGTGGCCACGTAATTCGATCCCTTTTACAATCTCCATAAGCGATACCGCAGGCGTATCTTTGGTGGTGATGGCGTCATTGTTAGCGGGTATTTGAACGGTCAGGTCACCGCGCTCATCTAAACCAAATAATCCCATCCCCCAGTTGTGTACACCATATAGTTCAGCAGAATCATCAAGAGACCAGTTGTTGATACAATTTTGGTTCATGGACAGTCGCTCCCATGCAGGGTAAGGGGTGGTTATTTTTCAATATTCTCACGAGCAAAGGTTGGTAGCATAAACGCGCCAAGGTGAAGTTTTTCGTTGTAGTATTTGGTATAGAAATCGCGTTGACTGGCTCGCTGTGCATCAAAATCATCAACAGGATGGTAACGCTTACTCGCAAAGGCAAAACTCCAAAAGCCGCTAGGGTACGTTGGAATAAATGCTTGATACATCTCAACGATAGGGAAAACGTTACGCAGATTTGCATACATCGATTGCTGAATCTTAGCATGGTAAAAGGGCGATTCGCTCTGGGCGACCATAATACCATCCTCCTTTAGTGCTCCGTGAACCAGTCGATAAAAATCTTCTTCAAATAGGCCAACAGCTGGGCCAATGGGGTCGGTTGAATCAACAAGAATCACATCGAATTCGTTTTGATGGTCGCGGATATAGGCAAGTCCATCATCAACATGAAGTTTAACGCGCGGATTGGTGCCATCGATTTCACAGGCCATGCTCGGCAAGAACTCAATCGACTTTTCGATGACCAAACCATCAATTTCGCACAATACGGCTTGTTCCACCTCAGGGTGTTTCATGATTTCACGAATGCTGCCGCCGTCACCACCGCCAATGACCAAAACTTTTTTTGGACTTGGGTGGGTAAATAGAGCGGGATGGACAATCATGTCATGATAAATAAATTCATCACGCTCAGTGACCATCACTAATCCATCAAGAAGCATCATTTTGCCGTATTCAAGAGTGTCGACTATTTCAAGTTGTTGAAATTCACTTTTGCCTGAAAATAAACTGCGGCTGACTTTCATGGTGATGCCAACATTTTCTGAATGCTTTTCGGTATACCAGAGTTCCATAATCGAGATCCTTTTTCACGTAGTTGACCTGAAGGGTTGATATCAACTTATGCCGTAAAATTATCGAAATCACAAGGCAATATTTCAGCAACGGTGCAGGAGGATTTAGAGTGAACCGTTTTGAACGTTGTTACAGTTTAAATGACGATTAAGCCTTGAAAAGGTAGTAAATCTTGACATTTTTACCGCTTTATTGAATGGTCACACTAGTTCCGTGGTAAATAAATGATTAGACGCTATGGTTTGGCTAAAACCATTGATTGTGAAAGGGTTATTGTGATGCAACAGATTGACGAGATAGGTTTTATTGGTGGTGGGAATATGGCTGAGGCGCTTATTCGCGGTTTAATTGCGAGTGGTGTTGATGCTGCGCGAATCACCGTTGCTGAGTTGATGCCAAAGCGACGTTTGTTTCTTGAAGAAAACTATGGTGTTGTCGCAACAGAGTGCAGTGCGGATGTTGTTGCGGCTCACTCAATAATAATTTTAGCGGTAAAACCTCAGGTTCTTGAAGTCGCTTTGCAACCTGTTGTTGCTGAATTTACTGACCAGAAATGTCTTATCTCTATTCTGGCTGGGGTCGCTACAGCAAAAATTGAAGCCATTCTTGGTGATGGTCATCGGGTGATTCGCGTTATGCCGAACACCCCTGCATTGATTGGGTCTGGTGCCGCAGGATTGTGTGCAGGCGCTTATTCTACGGCGGAGGACTTACAGCGTGCGTGCACATTGTTTGAATGTGTGGGGGTGGCTGAAGTCGTCGCTGAGCCTTTACTCGATGCGGTCACTGGACTCTCTGGTTCAGGGCCAGCATACGTTTATTTGATGATTGAAGCTTTAGCAGATGGTGGTGTACTTGAAGGGTTGCCGCGTGAAACGGCTTTGATGTTAGCGGCAAAAACAGTCGCTGGTGCTGCGCAAATGGTACTGGATGGCGATGAACATCCTGCGGTATTAAAAGATCGTGTATGTAGCCCTGCGGGAACAACTATTGCCGCCGTGAAAGCGTTAGAGGAGGGCGGGGTTCGGGCTGCACTGATTGAGGCCGTTCATCGTTCGGCTAAACGTTCACGCGAGCTTGGTTAAATTCGTGTGTTGCGGTCTGCTGTTGTAGGCCGCAACGGTTGGTATTTATTCTTCAGGCTCCATCTCTTCAGCATTGATTTCTAACGGACTCATGTCACAAAAGCGTAAGATGCCGTTGGTTGCATCGGCGACAACGGAAAGTGGCCCATAGTGTTCATGACGCACCTCTTCAGTAACCATGTCGAGAGAGATGGATACCTTCTCTTTTAATCGGCGATGAACATTTATTTTTGAGTTACCCTCGTGTTCGGTAAAAACAAAGGCGTTTAACTTCTCTTTAACTTCTTTTTGCATGACGATGAGTAGATCAAGCCGTTCTTGAAGGATCTCAAGTCTTTTTTGGATAGCTCCTGTTGCACTGGTATCTTTTTTTGCTTGTGCATTTAAGGGGCCGAGGCTGTGTTTGATAAATTGGTTCTGGATAGTGATGCTTTTTTGCTGAGTTTTGAGCATTTGCAATTGATCTTCTTCTGGGAAGTAGATACCTGATTTAAGCCGAGTGTTGGTGCCCGCTTCCGCTCCAATATCCTTTGCTTCTATCCCTTGTAGCGCAATGCACTCCCCACCACTAATTGCACCATTTTCAATGATGATTTTTTCTGCCGACTTAATAATACAGTTGCGAATTTCATATTTTACCGTCACTGTTCCCATGCATTCGACGGTAACCCCATTGAGATAGTTTGCATTGAGGTTGCCCCCACAGCGGATCAATCCATCCTCATTGCCCGCCATACTGCCAACGGTAACATCGCCATCAGTGATAAGATGGCAACTGCCCACAGTCCCCATCACTTCAATCCCCTTGTCGGCACTAATGTCAAAGTTGTCAAGAACATCACCGCTTATTTGTGTAAACCCGGGGAAATTAATATTGCCAACATGCATATCGACATCGCCATGAACAATATAGTCTTCACTGACCGATAGCGTGTTTTCAATTAGGTCTGCACGGCCTGAAATCTCTGAAACAAAACAGGTGCCGTTATCTTCAAGGCGAACGCCTGAGCCGATGCGAATATCGAGTTCTTTACCAAGCACTGGTGGCAGAACTTTTCCCGTAACGGTTGTTGAGGCTTCACCGAGTTCTGGTGGGTGTAAAATGGCAATTTTTTCTTCTGGTTCAACGCAGGTGAAAAGGTTTAACGTGTAGAGATCGAGCTTACCATCTTCTTTTTCGGTAAACTCGGTTTCAGTGTCTTTATTGATACAAATCAGTGGTTCTAGCCAGCCATTTGCACCGGGCACCGGGGGATACGTGGCCGCAACAACAAAATTGTTTTGATTTTGTCCTTTACACGCACGCTCACAAAACACTTTGATCTCATCAAGGTGGTAGCCATCAACGACACCATTTCTATCGAGGATGTTGATAATGTCTTGAGCGTCTATAACTATTTTGTTCGATTTGTCGGGGTAAAGGCTTAAGCTCGCTGACATCTCATCGTCAGAGAGAACCAGCTGAATCTGGTAACCATTGAGATCCTCTTCACAGAGAACAGTACCAGCGGGTGCTGGAAATATACTCTTCTCAGATTCAGTGCTTTTGGCCATAAATTGGTCCCGATTTGGCAAGTGAAATTGTGCGTTGTCTATGAAGTTTATCGGTGTGTTTGGTGATATATATTAGGCTTTTAAGTACTTTTTTTTTGATTTTGTAGCAACACGGTAAAGTCTTCAGCAGTGATCGGGCGGCTGAAATAATATCCCTGACCTGTGTGGCACTTAAATTGGCGTAAAAAGTCCATTTGTTCCTGAGTTTCAATCCCCTCGGCGATAATTTGAAGTTGCATCTCTTGAGCTAAGGCAATAATCGTTCGGGCAATAATCGTGTCATTACTAACCCCAATTGGACTAACGAATGAGCGGTCAATTTTTAGTTTGTCAATTGGAAAACGGTGGAGGTAGCTCAGTGACGAATAGCCCGTACCAAAGTCATCAATGGCGAGAGTCACCCCTTTGTCACTGAAGGTTTTCATCTGTTTGATTGATGATTCAACATCGTACATCAACAAGCTTTCGGTCAGTTCAAGTTCCAAATATTGAGGGTCTAGTCCGGTTGATATGAGGGTTCTAAATACATTATCCGAAAGATTTTTATTTAGAAATTGGCGTGCCGAAAGATTGACAGCAACAACTAATTTGTCAAATCCTGCCAGCTGCCAGATCTTATTTTGTTTACACGCCTGTTCCAGAACCCACTGGCCAATTTGGTCAATTAATCCTGTCTCTTCAGCCAGAGGGATGAAGTCATTAGGTGGAACAAGGCCACGTTCAGGGTGTTGCCAACGAATTAAGGCTTCGCTGCCGATAATTTTTTTGGTCTCCATATCGAATTGTGGCTGGTAGTAAACAACCAATTCGTTACGATCAAGAGCCTTACGTAGGCTTGTTTCGAGGTGTAAACGCTCTTGTGTGTGGGCATTCATGTCGGTAGTGAAAAATTGGAAATTGTTGCGACCTAAATCTTTCGCACGGTACATGGCTGTGTCAGCAAACTGTATTAGTCGGTCAGAGTGTGTCGCATCATCGGGGGCTACGCTGATACCAATGCTTGTCGTCACATACATCTCTTGCTGTTCAATGAAAATTGGACTACAGATCTCTTTTAAAAGTTTGGTTGCTAACAGGGCGAGGTTTGAGATCTCCTGAATGTCTTCAACGAGGACAATGAATTCATCACCACCAAAGCGCGCGACTGTATCTGTATCGCGTAGCGTTTTTTTGATGCGTTCGGATAGTATTGTGAGCAGTTTGTCACCAATAGTGTGGCCGAGGGTGTCGTTAATATTTTTAAAGCGATCAATATCGAGGAGTAATATTCCAGTTTTAGTCTTGTTTCGAACCCCTTTTGATAGAGCTTGCTTGGTTAGTGCTGAAATAAGATTACGATTGGGCAGGCCCGTAAGGAGGTCATGCTCTGCTTGGTGGGTCAAACGTTCTTGTGCTAGCTCACGCTCTGTAACATCACGAATGATTGCTTGAAGAAGTTTTCTATCCTCTATTTCGATCCAGCTTGCATTGATTTCAACAGGGAATGTTGAATTGTCGTGACGAAATTGTTGCGATTGGAATTGAATCTCGTCATTTTTTGATAGCTTTTGCCAGAGTACGTTACACTCTTCGTCCCCCATATCACACATCCCGCGTAACTTTTTTTTCCGCAATTCATCGAGTGATTGTCCGTAGGCTTCAAGAGCACGTTCGTTGGCGTCGATGATCGTCCCCTCAGCATCGCAAAGGATAATAATGTCATTGGCAAAGCGGGTTAAATTATTGAAGCGGGTAATAATGGTTTGAGATTGTAGCTCGTTTTGGTAGAAACTTGCTTGATTTTGCGCTAGCTGTTGCAACCACCATAACCGCAAAATAATAGCTGTTATGCATAGAATGGCTACGGTGACAGCAGCAATAATCAATAGGAGTGTCTTGACGGGTCGAGCTGTTTCTTCTTGCGCTACTTTAGCAACTAAAAACCAGTTCGAATTGTCAATTTTTTTAACTCCAGCATAAATCGCAATGTTGCGGTAATCGTAGCCTGCGATGAAACCTTCTCTATTCTCTTTGAGTAGTCGCCCTGGTGTGATGGCATCTTCGGGTGGTCGAACTGATACAAGGGGTGGCTCATTTGGCCGATCGCGCACAGGGGTGATACGCTGTAACTCGCCGTTTAATGTTCTCAATAATACTGTTTCAGCGGTATCACTTTCGACGGGCCATAATGAAACAACAGGCATTAAAAAGTGATTTGGGTCGATGATAAAAATAAAAGCACCGAGAAACTTTTGACTTGGATCGTTGTTCAGATAAAGAGGGGTAATGAGGTTCATGTGGAGATGGGGCGTATTGTACTCAAGCGTATCATGGGCTTTGACGTTGTAGTGATAAATTTTGCCAAAGGAAATTTTAGGTTTTTGAAATACGGCTAATAGTTGCTGTTGATCAATGTAGCTAGCATCATGTGAAATGTTACCGACCTGAAGTTGTTTTTCACCATTGGCATCGACAAAGATGATTGAGTGCCCTTCTAGCTCATTTAGGGCTGGTTGTAGCTCCGCTATGATTTGCTCTTTTGTTTGCGGGGTATTGTTGTCTAAATAGTTTACAATGTACTTGTTAAGGGAGCTGTTAGCAACAAGTAGGCGTGCGTGGGAAATTCGTTCTTGTCGCCAATGGCTAATCTGCCGCGCTTTGAGGTCGGCGAGCATCAGTAGGTTCGTGCGTGCTGCCGCAATCGTGGTACGTTTTTGGTATTGGTAGAGGGTGACGCTGGTAAGGATAACGAACACTGAGATGGCCACAAAACAAACAATTAAAAAACGGGCGCTAGAGTTCATTTTATTTTTATTTGAGTTCAGAGCGTTCTCAGGCATATTAGCACTCGCTTACGTTGTTCGCGACAGACAAACTAATTTTTATAATGCCTATCATTATACTTGATAGTTCATAACAGAGCAATGACTAACGCGGTGGATATTTAAACCGCTTAGCACGCAGATAACAGCCTTCGGCAATTTCGCTACTGATGAGGAGGAAGATAGCAAGAATGATCCCAGATATTTGTAGTGGAATAATAAGACTAATTAGCCAGCAAATTAAGAGATAGGAGAATTTGACGAGGGTGGCTTGTCCGAGGATCATTGTGTAGTGATTCGCTGTGAAATAGGCTCGTAATAGGTTCGTCGCGCCGTAGAAGAGTGGATAAATTGCACAGAGACACAAAGGTAGGACTATGTAGTGACGCAATTCATCGGCTAGGCCAAAAATTCGTTCAAAGACCAGTTGATTGCCCGGTATGGCAATTGTCAGGGTTAAAATCGCCATGCAGACGCTTGTCCAGATAAAAAAGCGTAGTAAAACGCGGTAGTCTTCAGCGGTGTCGATCAGAGTAAGGTAGACCTGCTGCATATTACGCATGGGACCTGCGAGCATGAAGAGCAACGCACGGATAACACCAAAGGATGCCAAGGCAAGGTTTGCATCAGGTAGGCGGCTGATGATGGCATTGATCACAACGGGGATGGTTTGCTGTAGTCCAGATGAAAAGGCAACAGGGAG
>Ga0193954_1000821_pt1 | contig 17150 bp, 18 predicted proteins | sample BB_5_MG_FD_140340 | JGI IMG/M metagenome (GOLD analysis project Ga0193954, IMG submission 140340) | Microbial mat bacterial communities from the Broadkill River, Lewes, Delaware, United States - BB_5_MG | ecosystem: Environmental > Aquatic > Freshwater > River > Microbial mats | place: USA...
CAAGCACATAGACAACTATCGTTATCTTTAGGATATAGACATAATAAAGATGAACATTTTGTCACTATTGGTGTACGCCCAACATATCATGATATTACCAATAATGATGTAGGCTTTTTAGCAGGAACGCAAATAGAGTTTTTCGCATCTCAATTTTTATATAATCAAGAAACAAACAATCTAAAAATTGATTATCTAAAACTTTTAACTATCACTTCACTGGCACCCCAAACGAAATTTTTCGATCCAATTTCTTGGTCAACAAACTGGCAATTTAATCGAGAAAGTCTAAACAACAAACTCAACTTTAACGCAAAAGTAAGTATAGGAAAGTCTTATTATGTAGGAGAGAAAAGTTTTCTTTATGGTTTAGTAGACTTATATATTTATCCAACAGATTATTCAAATACGGCAGTAGGTGGTACGATTGGTACCATATTATATACAAATGAAAAAACTAAACTTAATATAGAATCAAATTACAAAGTATATGATAATGGCATCGATCAAAAAACTTTTAATATTACACAGAGTTATTTTCCATCTAACAATATAGATATTAAACTCAACTATAAATATGTCGAAAAAGAGCTAGTAGATCAAAATAGTGTTAATTTATCTTTTCACTACTTTTTTTAAAAACTTATACTACAAAAAATAGCTTATTATATAAATTTAACTATTTATATTAAAATTATAATTTTAGGAAAAACTCAATATAATTTCATCTTAAATCATGGTTTTACTAAAATTGGTTAGATTTTATGAATTTTAGTAAGACTATATATTTTATAGTCAAATTTAAAAGACAAGGAGAACTTATGTTAAATAAGTTTAGGTTTAACAATTCATTGTTAAAAATTATGCTGCTTAGTGTAGTAAGTACAATATTATTTTCAGGTTGTAGTACAAAACTACAAACACAACGAGATATAGGTACATTAAATTTAAAGAGTGAAAAATTAGAACAACTAAAATCAACTAACCATGTAATTGCAATTGTTAGTCCAACAATTGCAGCAAATTCAATGGTTGCACAAGTACAAAATCAAACTGTTATGTCTCCTGTACAAATGATTATGCTTCAAAAAATGGGGAAATTTAATACTAAATATGATTTTAATAATGCTTTTAGACAAAGCTATTCAAAACGACTAGATAAAGCATTGGAAAGTTCTGTATCTGAAATAATTTCAGCGAAAGGTTTCAAACTAAAAGGACCATATAGCGTTTTTGATGATATGACATATCAAGATAAAAAGAAAATTTATTTAGCTTTTGTACCAAAAATAGATTTCACTATTGAAAATAAAGTTTTAAACAGCCAACGAAATAGATTATATCGACATACTGATGGTGTTATCCAAATTGGTGGTAGTTTAATAATATCTATGATTGAGCCAATGACTGGTCAAGTTTTTATAAAAAGAAGAATTAATTTATCTGATTTTAACATACAAGAACCTTATGTTTATGAAAATCAAATTAGTTATGGAAGTGGCGGACTAGTAGGAACTGCAATTGACAAAGGAAGTGCACCTGAGCAATTAATTGATACAACAGATGTAGCATTAACAAAAGCAATAAATAAATTTTATTCCAAAACAATTCCAAAAATAAATTCTTATTTAGATAAAGAAGAAATATTAAGTTTTGAAAAAGATATATTAAAGCTAAAAGGTCTAAAGAGATTTTAATTTATATAATAAAGATTTCAGTTAAAATGTAGTTTATCTCAATTAAAAGAAAACTACATTTTACATTCAATAAAAAAAGCATAAATCTTTAATATTACTCCGTTATATTCTAAAATATTATTTATCATATTAGCAATCAACAACAATTTACCAACTATTAAGTATAATGAGAACATTAATTAATAAAAGGTAAAACATGTCAAATATTATATCTGAAAGTTCAACTCGTATTAAAACAGGAATAGTTTTAGTTATCACTCTTCTTATCATCGGATTTATTAATTCTACAACACTCACATGGCTTTTGTTTGGTGGGCTAATGCTCATTGCTTTAAAAGAATCAATGAACCTTTTTAAAATTGATGATGATAAAATTTATATTTATGCTATTGGTATTTGGATTGTAGCCTACTTCTATCCTAAACCAGAAGATTTAATTTTTGTTGTAGCTATTATTTTTGCTTCAATTCTAGCATATACAAAAGAGTTTAATAAATCACTTTTTCTTCCATTAATGTATCCTATTGCATCATATTTATTTTTATTTTCACTATATATTTCATATGGGATGAGTACACTATTATGGTTGTTAGCAGTAGTAGCAGGTACAGACGTAGGAGCATATTTTGTAGGTAAAAGTTTTGGATCAACAAAATTTTGTGAAACAAGTCCAAATAAAACTTTAGAAGGTGTTGCAGGTGGTATTTTCACTGCTGCAATTTTAGGGATGATTTTTGCACCTGAAGAGTTAGGTTTAATTGTAGCACTTCTTATTTCACTTCTTGTGGCTTTAGCATCTGTATTTGGAGACTTATTTGAAAGTTATTTAAAAAGAGAAGCAGATGTAAAAGATAGTGGAGATATTTTACCAGGGCATGGTGGTATTTTAGATAGAACAGATGGTTACTTATTTGGTGGGATTATTATGTTAGTATTATTAAGGTTATTTGCTTGATAGTACTAGGAAGTACTGGTTCTATTGGGGTAAATACCCTTGCCATTGCAAAACAATTTAATCTTGATATTGAAGTTATGGTTGCTGGAACTAATATCGATTTATTAAATACTCAACTACAAGGCTTTAGTCCAAAATTAGTCATCATAGCATCCCCAGATGATATACATAAAGTAAACCACTTCAATGTACAAGCAGGTCAAGAAGCTATTTTAAATGCTATTGAGAACTCATCTTCAAATTTAGTTGTAAATGCTCTAGTTGGTTTCTTTGGATTACAACCAACACTAAAAGCAATACAATGTGGTAAAAAAGTTGCTTTGGCAAATAAAGAATCCCTAGTAGTTGCTGGTAAATTCATAGATAGCTCATACATCACACCAATAGATAGTGAACATTTTGGGCTTTGGTATCTTATGGATAAAGAAAAAACAGTAAATAGTTTAACTATTACAGCTTCTGGTGGGAGTTTTAGAGATTATCCATTAGAAAAACTAAGAGATGTAACTATACAAGAAGCCTTAAATCATCCAAACTGGTCTATGGGAAACAAAATCACAATAGACAGTGCAACTATGACAAATAAACTTTTTGAACTATTAGAAGCAAGATGGCTTTTTGGGACAACAGCTTGTGATGCAATCATAGAAACAAAATCTATCATCCATGCAATGGTAAATTTTGTAGATGGAAGTACGACCGCACATTTAGCACATGCAAATATGCAACTACCTATCTCGTATGCACTTATGGGAAAAGTAAATACTCCCATCTTAGAATCTGTTGATTTAGTAGCATTACAAAACTTAGAATTTAAAAAAATAGAAACATCTCGATATAAAATTTGGGAAGTAAAAGATGAAATTCTTCAAAATGAAAACCTAGGTGTAGTATTAAATGCAGCCAATGAAGTGGCAGTTGCAAGATTTTTAAGTGGTGAAATCGGTTTTTTAGATATTGCAGATACTTCACTCAAAGCACTAGATCATTTTCATAATACAAAAATAAGCTCACTTGATGATATAATGGAAATAGATAAAACAGTAAGGGTATTTGCAAATGGGTGATATGACAGTACCTTTTATTATGTTGTTAATTCTTACTATTGCATTAGTATTAGAGAGAAAACATCAAGAAGATAAAATTGTTGAAATTTATGAAGATAAGTTTGAAGAGTGGAAAAAGCATACTCAAACAACAAATTCTGATAAAAAATGTAAAGAATTGGTGGGTCTTGTATTTTTAGAAGATTCCAAACTTGAAATTCAAGTCTTAGATGAAAAAATTGTAGATAGACTCGAAAGAAAAAAATTTACTCTAAAAGTATAAAGGCATTAATATGAAAATTTTTACTTTATTATGTATATGTACAGCTCTTTTATTTGCAGGAAAATTAACAAGAAGTGGTAATTATGTTATTGATGATAAAAATAAACTTATGTGGCAAGATACAAAAGAAAATATTAAAATATTACTTACTCAAGAAGATGCCGTCAAATATTGTAAAAATCTCCATCTAGGTGGTTTTAATGACTGGCAATTACCAAGTGTTAAAAACTATAAAACAATTATCGAAAAAAAATCTAAACGCTCTTTACTAAAAATCAATAAAGCATTTAAATATACAAAACGAGATAATTACTGGGCAAAAGACAGAACATGGATACGAAACTTTGGAGAGTATGGCTACTATGTATACTTTAAAAGTGGAACTATCTATTATCAAAACAGAACATACTCAAAATATGTACGATGTGTAAGGAACTTAAAATAATGAAAAAAGTACTCATACTCCATGGCTGGGGTGGAAGTGATGAACCGCACTGGCAATGGTGGTTATCAGAAAAATTAAAAGAGAAAAAATATGAAGTTTCATTTCCTAAATTACCAAATAAAGATTTACCAAAATTTGATGAGTGGATGGATACATTAAAAAAAGAATTTGATAGATTTCAACCAGATATTGTGGTGTGTCACTCTTTAGGCAATATATTGTGGTTTCACTTTGCACAAAACAATACTATAAAAGAACTCGATAAATTGATGCTAGTAGCACCCGTGCGAAAAACGTGTGAAATAGAAGAGCTAAAAAGTTTTTTCCCGTATCCAACTCCAAATAATTTGAATGCTAAAGAGATCATTATGGTAGGAAGTACAAACGATCCATACCTTAGTGTTGAAGAAGCAATCGAATTACATGCCCAACTCAATGTAGGTCTAAAAATTTTAGATGATGCAGGACATATAAATGCAGAAAGTGGTTTTGGGGAATTATCTTGTGCCGTTGATTGGATAGAAAGAGAATGTGAAGAGAGTAAAAAAAGATGATATTAAGTATAGAATCTTCGTGTGATGATAGTAGTATTTCTATAACAGAAATAAAAACAAAAAAACTAATATTTCATAAAAAAATTTCTCAAGAACTCCAACACAGTGTTTATGGAGGAGTAGTTCCTGAGCTTGCTGCTAGGCTGCATATAGAAGCTTTACCAAAAATTTTAGAAGAGTGTGAACCTTACTTTAAACAATTAAAAGCGATTGCCGTTACAAATGCACCAGGACTTAGTGTAACACTAACAGAAGGTGTGACTATGGCAAAAGCATTGTCATTGAGTTTAAATATTCCACTTATAGGAGTAAATCACTTAAAAGGTCATATTTATTCTTTATTTATTGAAAAAGAAGCGATATTTCCTTCTACTGTTTTACTTGTATCTGGTGGTCACACGCAATTGATTGAAGTGACTAGCTTAAATGAAATGTCAGTAGTAGGAAGTACCATAGATGATAGTTTTGGTGAAAGTTTTGATAAAGTATCTAAAATGTTGCAGTTAGGTTACCCAGGTGGTCCTATCATTGAAAAACTAGCACTCAATGGTGACGAAACTAAATATGACTTACCCGTTCCTCTCAGACAGTCACCAAAAATTGAGTTTAGTTACAGCGGTTTAAAAAATGCAGTACGACTTGCTATTTTAAAAGAGGAAGAAAACAATAATTTAAATGATGAAACTCTTTCAAATATTGCTGCAAGTTTCCAAAAAACAGCAATCGACCATCTTCTTATGAAACTCAAAAAATATTTCAAAACAAATCCACCTACTACTTTTGCTATCGTTGGTGGTGCTAGTGCAAATAAATCTTTACGAACAAAAATAGAAAAACTTTGTAACAACTATGATGCAAAACTACTTTTAGCCCCAATGGAATATTGCAGTGACAACGCAGCTATGATTGGACGTGTAGCAATCGAACAGTTTGAATTCAACGATTTTGTGAACATTGATAAAATTGATGTACAAAGTAGAACAAGTTTTTAAAATATGAGGTATCAAAATGGAAGAGTTTAAAGTATCAAAAGAAGAACTTCATCGTATGTTTGAAAAAAAAGAACTTTTAGATACAAATAAAGGTTGGTACTACAAAAATAAAGAGGTTCAAATAATAGCTATTCATAATGTCGAAACAAAATATGTACAAGATATGATGAATGCTGACTTTTATAAAATAAAACTCGCAGATTAGAAAAAATTAAAAGACTTGGCTCTCAGCTGTTATCAGTACCAAACTATGCTTGTTCGTTAGAAAACCTAAGTAATGGAATTGTATACTATCTATTGTTAAAAACAGTTAAAGTAAAAAGGTTAAGATTTGAATTTATTACATAGTAGTTTAGATAATTTGTGTCAAAAAATACAAATAACTAAAGATGACAATGAGTTCAGAAAATTTGAACATTTGATTACTGTAACAAATCAAGCTTATTTAAAAATCGCACTAAATGAATTTAGACATATTAAAACCACTAATCCACATAAAGAGATAAATTCTAATTTTCATTTTCTTTTAAAGCTTTATAATAAACATCTTAGAGAACATCAAGTTATGTTCTTATTACTAAATATTTTTGAAACAGCTATCCGTTCAAAAGCTGTTTCTATTTTATCCAATAAATACAGCACTATTAATAACGATGATTGGTTATTAACAAATACATTAATTCCTACCAAAATGAAAAGACCTTTAGAAGAAGCAACAAAAAAAATTAGTCAAGATGGAGAAAATATATCAAATTTTGATAGTTTCGAAATTTTTGATTACATGATGTTAGGACAATTAAAATCAATTTATATAGATTTTTGGAATGATTTATCTATTTTATTTGAAGAAAAAACAGTTAATTCTGTTGTTATCCCTAAAATAGGTAAAAACAAATTTAAAAAATTATTTGAGGAGATTAGAAAAGCTAGAAATGACAATGCACATCACAAACCATTTCATAAAACTAGACGAAGAAGACATCAAATTATTGAAGATATTGAATTAATACTTAATCATATTGGATTTAACTTAAATGATGCTATAAATAATATTGACCCAACACATAAAATAATTAAACTAAAATATTCTTAAATCAAGAAAAAAGCTCCAGTAAAGAGAGAGTGTAAAAAATACTACATTGTAATCATCCAAAACTCCTGATAATAACCTTCAAAAACTTTTAGTGTAAGTGTATATTTTCAACTGTAATTTCTGCATTATTATAATTGATGCTTTAGAACACAAAGACACTATAACATACTTTGAGATTTTACTACAATATGCTTACAAATGATAAACTGTACCATCTATAATATATACACCAGCTGTACATAAGTTTTATGATAAATTATATAATGAGATAGAAGATTTAAGAATCAACTTACAAGACGAATGAATCTTATGAATTGAATCAATAGACCAAGATATAAAGACTTATTATAGTTGGTTAGCTTATGAACATAAAGCTTATGAAATATATTCTTTAATTTATGGGGACTTTTAATAAGTCCTTTTTTAAAAAAATATACTATTATAGAATTCATACAAAAATGTGACAATTTTGTGACTTTGTTTTGATACAATAATATAAAAGGAGTCAATATCAAAAATATATTAGAACATTTTAAAGGATTAGAGGAACAAGATTGGAAATACTATACAAATAGTGTAATTAATAATCCTTTTACCGACGATGAAACTCATTGTCATTTTATAGAAAAATATTTGGATACAAGTGGTAAATTAGAATCAATGCCTGAAAATTTTAAAAAGATGTTTGATAAAGATGATTTTGAAAGAGCAGAACATACAAATTCTGTATTTTTTTTAGGATGTTTATTTTATAAAGAATTGAGTTTAGAAAAAAGTATAAATATTAAAAAGCTTGATAATAGTAATAATTTTTTATTTATATGGTTTTTAACAGCACTAGCACATGACTTTGGATATGAATATGAAAAGAATTTTAAAAAATTTAAAAACAAAATAACTTCTATTGATACACTAAAAAAGCATTTTGAAATAGATGAGGATATTACAAGTGCCGATATAGAACCATCTAGTAAAGCCGGAAGACTATATACTCAAATTAAACCTTATTTTGAATACAGATATAAAGATTGTAAAATAGACCATGGAATATTAGCAGGTATTATGTTGTTTGACTCTTTAGAAAAGCATAGAAAAGACAAAGAAAAAAAGAAGGATGATGATTTTTATTGGGGCGAAGATTTACGATTAGATTATGCTCATGCAAGTATTGCAATAGCTACTCATAATATTTGGAATGTTAAAGATGAAAGCTTAAATTTTGATCGTATTTTTCCTATATCTTTTAATGATTATCCACTTTTATTTTTATTGGGTTTAGTAGATACACTAGAACCTATTAAAACATTTTATTGTATGGATACAAATGAAGTTTTAAAAAATATTTATATTGAGTTTAGTTCAGATGAAAAGAAAGTAACATTGTCAAAAAAAGACGACTCATCATTAGATTTTGAAAAAATAAAGAAAAAGTTAGAAGGATTAGAAAATTGGCTTGATGTTGAAGTATGCTTACGACAAAATCAAATAAGTATAAAAATAAATCAAGAGGGTTTTATATGAAAATAACACTTGAAAAACTACTAATTGAGATGGTTGAAATGTGTAATAAAAATAACATTTCAGTAAATATAATTCTTAAAAAACTTGATAAAATGGAGTTTATACAAACAGGTTTAAAAAAACAATTACAAAATGGTATAGATTTTAGGAAAATAAAATAAATATGAGATTATTTAATAATGTAAAACTTATAGAACAAGAAATATCATCTTATTTTTTTAATAAAATTCAGTTATTAGAAAAGAAACAAAAAAATGGAACTAAAAAATGAAACTAAAATACATAATCTTAAGTACACTACTATGTGTATCTACACTTCTTGCTTCCTCTAAAGCAATCCTAAAGCTAGATACCAAAGGGCATACAGCAATGATAGCAGATATCATAGTTACTAAATCTGGAGATATCATAAGTGCTAGTAATGATAAGAGCATAAGAGTATGGGATAGTAAAACAGGAGATGAAAAAAGAAAAATCTTAGGACAGATTGGCTCTGATAGTGGAGAGATATTTGCCATAGCTTTGAGTGGTGATGAGAGGTATTTGGCTGTTGGTGGGTTTTTAGCAGGAGATAAAAGAGAAGATAAAACTGCAATACGACTCTACAACTACTCTACAGGAAAACTCCTACATATCCTAAAGTCCCATACCGATGTAGTACTTGACCTTAGCTTTAGTGAAGATGGTAGATACCTTATATCTGGAAGTGGTGATAAAACAGCAAAAGTGTGGGATATACAAAGCTTAAAAGTAGTAGATACTATAAAGCATCAAAACCATGTATATGGTGTAGCTATATTTAAAGATAAAGATGGATATAAAGATGAGTACTATAGTGTATCTGTAGGATTTGACAATCAAATCATACTATATAGCTTAAGTAAAAACTACAAGGTAAAATCACATAGACTAAACCATAAGCTTATGTATCTTAGCATAGGAGCTAACCATATAGCTGTAAGTGGATATTCTAAAAAGATAGATATCTATGATAAAAAACTTAACCATATCCAAACTATACAAAGCGATACCAAACCTTCGGGGCTAAAATACTCAAAAGATGGTAGATATCTTATAGCTGGAAGTGGTACAAGCCCAAGAAATATAAACATCTATGAAACTTCAAACTACACTAAAATATCTACTTTTAAAAAACATACCAATACTACCATGGCTGTAAACTTTTTAGATAAAAACACAGCTATAAGTGGTTCAAATTATGATGCGATATATATCTGGGATATACAAACTACAAAAGTGAAGCAAAAAATTGAGGGGGTAGGAGAAACTGTATGGAGTGTAGGGATAAAAGGGGATAGGATAGCTTGGGGGAATACTGATGATTGTAGTGGAAAAAACTGTTCAAAATTTCAAAAGTCAATCAACCTAAAAGATTTCAACATTCAAAACTCAACATCAAACACTCAAAACTACAACCGTATCTCTACTACAAATGGCTCATACTCTTTATCTCATAGAGCTGGTGGAGAGTATGGATATAGTGATGCCATTTTAGATATCAAAAAAGATGGCACCACTATAGCCTCTATAACCAAAAGTGCTACAGATGGATATGGACATAGTTGTTATGGCTGGTGGGGTGAGTATATAGTAAGTGGTGGGTCAAATGGATATCTTAATATATATGATAAAAAAGGTAAAAAGGTGGCAAGTTTAGTTGGGCATACAGGAACGATATGGTCTGTAGCACTTGATGGCAATAGGCTTGTAAGTGGAAGTAGTGATCAAACTATGATGGTGTGGAACCTTGGGGAGATAAGAGCTAAGAGTGAAGAGGTAAGAATTTATCCTATGCTAAACATCTTCATCTCAAAAGATGATGAGTATATAGTATGGAGTAAAAGTGGGTATTTTACCTCTAGTGTTGGTGGAGATAAGTATGTGGGGTATCATATCAATAGGGGAAGTGACAAAGAAGCTAAATATGTAGGAAGTGATAAATACTTCGATACTCTATATCGTCCAGATATCATAAGTGGTATTTTAAAAACAGGTAGTGAGAAAAAAGCTATAGCATTTGCTAGTCGTACTAAAAAAGTAAAAAAAGTAGATATAGCCTCATCTTTACCACCTATGGTATTTTTACTAAGCTCTAGTGATATCACCACAAAAAATAGCTCTATAACTATAAAGTATATGATAGAAAGCGATGAGCCTATAAAAGATATCATAATCACTCAAAATGGGGTCAAACTAGACACAAGAGCTTTAAAAATCAAAAAAGACAAATCTAAAAAAACTCTTACAGTTACCCTTGAAGATGGGGAAAATATCATATCTATAAAAGCTAGAAACAAATATGCCCTAAGTGATGAAGTGCTAGTAAGTGCATATAAAAAAACAGATACCATAAAAGATATCTATAAACCTACCCTATATCTTCTAAGTATCGGGGTGAGTGAGTATAAAAACAGTGAGTTTAACCTAGAAGTAGCACACAAAGATGCCCTAGCCATTGCAAAGATGATGAAAAAACAAAAAGGTAAGATATATAAAGATGTAGTGGTAAAAACACTTACAAATAGTGAAGCAAATAGTGATAATATCTTAGATGCTCTTGATTGGATAGATAGGGAAGTTACTAGTAAAGATATAGCTATGATATTTATAGCAGGTCATGGGGTAAATGATGAGAAAGGAAACTACTACTTTTTAAGCCACGATGCAAACCAAGAACGCTTAAGAAGAACAGCTGTAAAATGGGTGGAGCTTGAAGATACTATATCAAACCTACCTAGTAAAACTATACTTTTAGCAGATACTTGCCATAGTGGAAGTATCATGGGGAAAAGAAGAGATATCACTAGTGCTGTAAAGTCTATCATAAATAGTGGAAGTGGAAGTATCATCATGACAGCAACCACAGGAAGTGGATATAGCTATGAGCAAAGTAGTTGGGGACATGGAGCATTTACAAAGTCACTTTTAGAAGGTATTGGTAAAACAAAAGCAGACTATGATAGAGATGGAGTAGTAAGTATAAAAGAGATAGACCTATATGTGACTTCTAGAGTTAAAAAACTCACAAAAGGTAAACAAAAACCAACTACAATTATACCTGCAAGTATCCCTGATTTTGCTATTGGGGTGAAGTAAGTGTCAAATTACCAATTAAATTTATCAATATTAACAAAGTATAAACCTCATAATAATATGATACAAGTATCGAATACAAATCATACTGAATTATATGAAGAAGTTTATATCATTGCCAACTATTTTAAAGAAGAGCTTAACTATAATCGAGTGCCTTTTTGCAAACTTGGGATGATTCCAGAACCATTTGAAGCTATTTTATTTACAGAAAAAGCTTACGATCAAGTTAGTCATGAAAATAAGACTCCTTACAGAATCTATGGAGCTTGTATGTTTAGTACACTAAAAATAGGAGAAGATACCCATTGGAATCTAGAATGGATATGGTTTCATCCATTTTTCCGTCATAGGGGAAAACTTCAAGAAAACTGGGATACCTTGAAAAGTTTATTTGGAGATTTCTCAATTAATAAACCTATATCTAATGATATGCAAAGTTTTTTAGAAAAAAGAAATGATAATCATGAATTAGTAGGTTTGCATATTTAATTTGCAAATTCTAAAAGAAGAATCTATGACTATTCCTTTATTCTAAAATTCTTGTTACTAATCTGTATTTTTGACAATTGATGAAGTTTTCTAAATAAAGTAATTTTTTCTTCTACAGATTCAAATAGTTCGGTAAAGGTTATTCTCTTCATATTATAAATATATTTTATTTTTTTTAAACATATCAAAATAAAACTAATCAATCTATGCATTTCAAATAATATATTTAAGCCTTCCCCTTCTAAATGAAAGAGTATGTCTTTGTGTATAAAGTCTTTAGATAAATCTTCAATTATCCTTATATTATCATTTAATTGATTTATTGGGATAGATAAAGCTTTTAAAATATCTTTATCTTTTTTACCCTCATAATTAATATCTTTTAATCCAGCTAATAACATAGAAATATTTTCAAATTCAATACTTAATCTATCTGATAAAAATACAAATGAATCCATATTTTTTTTCTTATCAGAAAATCTTTGTTTTCGTGCTAAATAATTTGTATTTTCTATAGTCGATATTGCTGAAATTAATGCAAAACCAGTAGAAAATAAAATAACAAAAGGACTTAATAATTTATGGTCAAATTCAGATGAAGCAAATATCATTCTATAAGATATAAAAATCAACAATAAAAACCATATCAATAGAAGCAGATATTTTAATTTAAAATTCATTTATAACATTCCTTTTATTTAATTATCGAAATAGTACAACTTGAATGCTTATTATTTAGTGAAGTTATTATAATTAAATATAAATAGTTTAATGGCTATAATAATTACATTATACATTTAAGGAAATAAATGAAGCCAATAATATTCAGTTTAATAATATTCTGCATAACCCTATCACAAGCAAATAACGACAGAGCAATATACATAAAAAAATATGCAAGTGAAACAAAAACAGCATTAGTAATAGGTAATAGTAATTATAATAACTCTTCATTATCTAAACTAAAAAACCCAGTAAATGATGCAAGAGCAGTAAGAGATAAATTAAAAGAAAAAAACTTTGATGTTTTATATCTTGAAAATGGTACACAAAGACAAATCGACAAAATAGTTAAAAAATTCAAATCAAAACTAAAAAATAGTGGAGTAGGTCTTTTTTACTTTGCAGGTCATGGATTAGAAGTAGATAAAAAGAATTACCTTATTCCTATTGGTGCAAATGTTGCAGATGAGATGGATGTAAAATATGAAGCTTTAGCTGTAAATGAAATAGTAGATAGAATGAAACAATCTTCTACAAGACTAAATATAGTAGTTCTTGATGCTTGTAGAAATAATCCATTTAAAAGAGGTGCAGGAGGACTAGCACCCATGACAAATGCAAAAGGTACGCTCATCGCTTATGCTACAGACTCTGGATCAACTGCAAGTGATAATGTAAATGAATCAAATGGACTATTCACAAAACACTTTTTAAAAGCACTTGATAAACCTATTAACCAAAGAGAATTATTTCATAATATTAGAAAAGGTGTAAACGATGAAAGCAATGGAAGACAATTACCATACTTAAATGATGGAACAATAGGTGATTTCTTCTTTACTCTTTCAGATGCAATATACCAAAAATCAAATGCAAAGCAACTTCATAGTTTAACAATCAAGACATCTCCAAAAGATGCGATTGTAAAAATTACAAATATTAAACAAAAATATTATAATGGAATGCAATTAAAAGAAGGTCAATATGATTTAAAAATTTCTAAAAATGGATATATTACAAAATATGGGAAAGTAGTCTTAAAAAAAGATAAGCATATTTATATTATTTTAAACGAAACAAATAAATCTTATAATAATGAAAATAAAAAAGTTTGGAATGACAAGAAAAGTGGGTTAATGTGGCAAAAGGATATAAATAGAGAAGAGTTTACTTGGAATCAAGCAAGAATATATTGTAATAGTTTATCTCTTGGTCAATATTCTGGTTGGAGGATGCCTTCAATAAACGAGCTTTTAACTTTAGGAAATATCCCCCTGCAGAAAACAAACAGTCAACTAAGTATTGAGGAAAATGGGAAAATACTTATTAACTGGTTCTCAAAGAACAAAAATAAAGGTTTACCAAATAAATACAGTAAGACGAAGGTTAGTTTTATAAAAAAGGAACTGTTATTTTCTATGAATTTTGAATATCAGACCTTTTGGAGTAGTAGTATTGAAGCGCTATATGAACCATGGATAGTTGAATTTAGTATGGGTGTATCCGATAATAGTAGCTTATCAAAATATGATAAAGCTCATGTTAGATGTGTTAGGAGTAACAACTAAATGGATATCATAAAACTACTTATATTAAATATAACTATAATATCAATTCTAAATGCTACGACAATAACAGGCATTGGATATGCAGATTTAGAACCAGAAGCAAAAAAAGAAGCTTTATCTGATTTATCAAACAAAATAAGCGTAGATGTAAAAAGTGATTTTATAACTATAACTAAAACTCTTGGCAAAGAGTATGAAAAATCAAATGAAAAGATAGTGGAGCTTAGTTCAAATTTACCTATTTTAGGTGTACAGTTTGAGGAGTTAGTTGGAAAAAGATTAGTAAAGTCTACAGCTATAATAAATTCTAAAAATACATTATCGTTATATGAAATAGAATTAAAAAGATTATATAAAAATATCTCTACTAGTATGTTGGATTTAGATACAAATAAAAATGATGATACTAAATATACTATATTAAATCAACTATTACAAGATATAGAAAGTTTTAATAAACATAAAGTAGTAGCAGTTATTTTAGGAGCTAAAAATCTTCCTATACTAGCTATAACTAAAAGTGAAGTAACAAATAAACTTCAATCATATATCCAATCTATTCCATCAATAAAAATAGCAAGTGAACTACTTAGCTCAAATATAAACCAAAGAGATATTTATATTAGTGCTATTAAACCAAATGGAAGTAATGAGATAACACAATTTTCAAAGTTATTAAAATCTCAAATGTCAGTAAAACTTAATACAGTAATACAACCAACAAATGCACAATACTTTTTACGAGGAAATTATGAGATACTAAAAAATAGTATCTTTATAACAACAACATTAAGTGATACTAATAATAAAATGATTCAAACAAACACAGTATCTTTAAAACCATCAGCATATAAAAACACGAGATATAAACCATCAACAAAAACATTTGATAAGGCAATGAATAGTGAATTTATTAAAAGTGGTAAGCTAAATGTACAAGTTGGATTTAAAGGATATAGCAGAACTGATGGTATAGATTTAAATAGTGGAGATACCGTAGATATAGTTGTAAAGACGAATAAACCTATGTGTTACTTTCTTTTAGGGCATACTTTAAAAGATAAAAATAAATTCTCTTATGTTTTACCAATAGGTAGTGATAATAGTCCTTTTATAAATAATATTACAGGGGAAGATGTAAATAGAAATATAACAGTAATAGATGAAGTACCTATATCAGAACCATTTGGAAGTGAAAACTTACAAATATTTGCAAGTACATTTAAAAAGAATGGTACTTGTCCTTTAGTTGTACCAAATACAACAGAGAATAAAGATGGTTATTATGTGGTTAATGGAAAACCATCAAAAGTGATAGCTCAAACAAGAGCTTTAAATATCAAAAAGAAAAAGTTTAAAATAGAAAAAGCTGAATCTAGTATTAGTTTTACAAGTTTTGAAAAATAATATAGGAGATAATTTATGATAGTATTAATTACTGGTGCATTAGTAGAAACATTAACAAAATATATGTTTAATAAGTATCTTGATTCATTAGATAGAATAGATATAGGTGGGGCACCTTCTTGGTATATGAAACCTGTTGATGATGAGATGTGTGTATTTACACATAAAACAGGAAATATGGATACTATTGATTTTGTAAAAGAGAAAGCCAGATTAAAAATGATTAAAAAAATAGATGATACTATTGATATAGTTATTTATGAAAATATTAAAAATATTACAAACACTAAAGAAAAAGCAGTAGTTGATAAGTGGAAAATAGATTCAAATCTACCTGTATTCGTTAATAAAAATCTACACTACACAAGAATATCTTATGAAGATGAAATAAATGCTGTATTTGCAAGAGGTTGTATCCCTAAGAAGGTTTTTATCGATTATCAAACAGATAGACTAAAATCAATTAAAAAAGAAGTGTTAAAATATAAATCAAATACTTTAATAAAAGAGATGGAAAATGATTTACTAGGGAAAAAGAGCAATAAAAACTCTAATGACCCTTTTTCTGAACTAGAATAAATCCATAAAACATAACCCTAAAAAGAGGACTATCTAGCCCCTCTTTTTTATAAAGAGTTTTTAAAATATCACTAGTGATTTTTTCATCTTCAAATTTTTTGATTATGATTTGTTGTTCTTTTTTGGGAAGTGATTCAAAATACTCTTTAGCTTTTTTTTGATTTTGAGATATAGTGTTATCGTTGTTATCATATAGGGAGAATAATGTGAAATTCCATTGTATACTTGAAAATAAAACTCTCTGATTAGAAAAAATTCACGATAAGTTTAACTGCTAAAAAAGATAATAATATTTTTAGTAAAAAAACTATCTTTTTTCCATCTACTCTATCTCTTATTTTTGTCCCTAAATAAGAACCTATAATCACACCCATTACCATTACAGTAATGATTCCAAAATACTCTGAAAACTTAAAACCAAAATATACAAACACCAATACTTTCATACAGTGTGTTATACTCATCAGTAATGCAGCAGTTGCTACTACTTTATTTTTTTCTTCATAATCTTTTAACAGTAAAGTAGTCGTTAATGGTCCAGTTGCCCCAACAACTACTGATAAACCAGATTGCAAAAAGCCAACTAAATAATAGTTTTCATACTTTTTAATTTTATCATTAAATTTTTTTGACCACAATGATAACAAAATATAAACCCCTATAAATAAAGGTATATACTCA
>Ga0193954_1000822_pt1 | contig 17150 bp, 15 predicted proteins | sample BB_5_MG_FD_140340 | JGI IMG/M metagenome (GOLD analysis project Ga0193954, IMG submission 140340) | Microbial mat bacterial communities from the Broadkill River, Lewes, Delaware, United States - BB_5_MG | ecosystem: Environmental > Aquatic > Freshwater > River > Microbial mats | place: USA...
AGTCGTATTATCTCTGTCTCATTTTTGATAATAGTCACTGTATTAATAGCAATCAAGGCTAACTGCTCATTACTTAGCTCTTTGAGTTGATTGGTAAGTGTTTCATTTTTGGCTTTTAATGCATCTATCTGTCTATTTATACTCTCTATATTTGCATTAGATTGTCTAAGAACACTCTTTTGATCTAAACTATAACTCTCTATAGAGATATTATGTTCTTGTTGTATCTGAGCTACACTCTTTGTAAGTATCTCTTTTAACTCTGATTTATTATACGCTAGAGCAGTTATTTCAAGAAAACCTGTAGAGTACTTTGGCTTTTGTATATTACTAATATATGGAAGTGGTTGGTTGGGGTCTGTATAGATATGGTATCTGCTTACCAACTTTTCTCTTACTGTATCAGCCTCTTCTAATATAAAAGTATTTTTTTTGGCTAACTGAAGAAGAGCCGTAGCTTGATAGATAGGCTTATAAATAACAAAAGCATATAAGGTAGCTACAAAGAGAGTAACTACAGTTACTATAGCTATAAGTTTTTTATACTCTAGTAAAAGCTCTATTATTGCATCTATCTCATTTTTTTCTAGTCTTTTTTGATTCATTATTTTATACTCCTATAGTTACGAATTCCCTTATGCATAAGTGCAAAAAATTGCATCCTAGAGTAGGGAGATGATTTATATTTTTTGAGTGTAAAGAGCCAAGAAGCACCATATCCCAAAAAAGAAAAAAGCCTATAAAACATAGCCCCCTTGGCCTCTATAAGTTTGGGGTTATCATAATTTTTTCCTGAACTCTCTTGCGGATGCACAACAATAGGTATGGGAATATAGAGTATCTTAAGACCCATTTTAAGGGCATCACTCAAAAATATAATCTCTTCACCTGTTGGAAAATCACTTCCTAAACCAAACTTTTCATCAAACCTAAGAGAGCCCTTCTCTATGGAGGCTTTTTTAAATGCTATCTCTACCGATGAGACACTCATAATACTCTTTTGTGTATGCCAAAAAGAGTTTGGTTTATACTGTTTGTAAGCTAACCCATCTGGAGTTTGCACCTGAAAAGTGATTATATCAGCATTACTATTGTTTGTAAATGCCTCTAGGATAATTTTTTCTATATCCTCTTTATACTCTAGGTCATCATCACTAATTAGGGCAATATCACTACTATTTTGCTCTATTGCTTGGTTTCTGCTTTTGGAGAGACCCTTGTTGGGGGAGATTTGATTGATAACTAAATAGGGTGCAGGAGGCGTAATAGCTCTTTGCATAAATTTACTATTCATAGTAGAGATAAGAATCTGTAGAGTCATTTTCGTGCCTTATAGTTTTGAATATCTTGATAGAATTTGAGCATACCATAGGATGCAACAGGCAAAAGGATAGTCACAAGAGGCATACGGTGGCGAACTGCTGCACCAATATGAAACTCCCATATTGAGAAGAGTAGAGCACTAATCATAAATACAAAGAGATATATCTTAGAGACTTTTACTCCTGCATAGAGTACAGAGAGATAGATACCAACAGTAAAGAGAGCATCTATAAATATAGCCAAAAGATTGAATGGATTTTTATCATGCAAAAATGCAAAAGGAGAGAGTATAAATTGCAAAAATAGCAGAGGCAAATCACGAATAATCTCCCAATAGCTATGCCACTCTACTACTCCATAGGCTAATGTCCCATATCTTTGATTACTTACATTGCGTAAATAGGCAAAGAACTCAGGAGTAAACTGATAAGAAGTAAGCGTAGAGAAGATAAAAGGAATCAAAAATATACTACTTACTATGAGTCCATACTTTATCCATCTATTTTTTTGAAAAAGTGCCAAAAATATAATAACAATAACAATAAGCTGTGGTCTTCCAAAAATCAACAAAAGAGAGCCCAAAAGAATATACAAAACTCCATGACCCAAATAGTATCTATGGACTAATCCATAAATCATAATTGAAAAGCCAAAAAGTATAAAAAACTCTCTTAAAGGGATAGGAATATAGAGTAAAAAAGAGGGATACAAAGCAGATAAAATCAAAAATAGAGTCCCACCTAATCTTATGTCCTGATTATTTTCAAGGAGTACAATCTGCCAAGACTTCCATAAAATCATCAAAGAGAGCATAAAGATAAAAATCTGCAAAAGTATAAAAAGTTCTAGCCTAAAGAGTGATAAAAATCGCAATGGGTAGGTAATGCCATAAAAGAGTCGTACACCCAAAGATTGATGAGGTGGAAAGTAGTTTTGGGTAATTATAGATGCAAAAAGTTCTGTATCAGGCAAATCAGGGACAAAAGGCAAAAGAGTACTTACAATAAAAAAGAGTGTATAGTAGATAAAAAATAGGCTAATAACCTTGGCTGAAAAACCTACTTTGAGGCGTTTTGAGAGATATATTAATGCACCAATCAAGAGAACCATATAGAGAAGTAATAATAAAAACCCCAAAGGGTCTAGCATTGAGAAGTATGATTTATTCATAAGGCAAATGGTTTTTTGAGAATAAATTTAATACTATTTTTAATTTTTCTAAAAGAGTCTAAAAAAAACTGTTGCAGGTAAAATTTTTGTTTATGTCTTTTGACATTGGGGTCAATAATCACTCCCTCTAGTGTTTGCATCTGCTCAATATTACTTTTATAGTAGGGTGAGAGTGTTTGTAGAGGGAAAAATTTAATCTTCTCCTCAATAAGTCTCTCCTCTTCTATAAAAAGCCTATTTTTAGAGACCTCTACGGATATTTTGATTCTTGATATAGGGTCATTCCATCGAAAATACCCCTCAAGAAGCTCTTCAATAATCAAAAAAGGAGAGGGACTTAATTCATTATGCACAAAACGATAACTATGTTCTGTATGACCAAATCTTTTATATTTGGCAAATTTTGTATGAAACCCACCTACTCTATCAAGACCCTTTTTGGTAAAGAAGTTAAAAGGAGCCCCTCCATACATCGCCTGAATAATATGGTATCCATTATGCTCTAAAGAGCCTCTTTGTTCTCGAATGCGTCTCTCTTCAAAGAGTGAAAAGTGGTGAAGGTCTAATGCTTTTGAGAGTTGAATATGTATATCAAATACTTCAGGGTTAAGAAGCTCTATATCATCTTCTATAAAAAAGTAGTACTCATACTCGCTAAAAGAGTCAATAATTCTATTTTTGGAAATACCTACACCCTCATTAGACTCAGAGTAGACAAGAGGGATATTATGGCTCTTACAATACTCAATAGTAGCACTGTCCTTACCATCAAGACTTACTACAAAACTATATTCGTCATTTGATTTTACAAACTCTATATAATCCCATATAAATGATTTAACTAAGGCAACACTCTTATAGGTATTGATACAGATAAGACTTTTCATACAATAACTCTCCATTTACTTTAGAGATATTATATCAAATTTAACAAAAAATAGACTTCTAGCTCTAAGATATTTTGTGAAGTCTACAGAGCTATTTTTCTAAATTTCAGAGATTCTCTTGCTTTTTACTCCTCTATAAACTCCTATTTGTTATAATGCCATTACCTGAGTGGTTCGATGACTGTATATGGGGTCCAACATTCGTTTTCGTAGGACAGGTAGTCGGGTCTGTGCGTGGGTATTTTTGTTTGAACCTTTTACGAGGTTAGAATCTGCCCCCTAAGGGTCTGCTCTCTCCTACACCGTTGGCTTTTTAGGGCCGACTTTAAGCAGAACGGCCACTTGGGGATTCCTACTAATCTTTATTAATATATATAATTGTGTCTATTACTAATGATTAATTAAAGGTAATATAATGAATGTTTTGATTGTAGGTGCAGGTGGTAGAGAGTATTCAATAGGTTTAGCACTCAAAAAGGATGATGCTGTAGAGAAGCTCTATTTTGCCCCAGGTAATGGTGCATCTGATACACTTGGAGAGAATATCTCAATAAGTGACTTTAATGAATTAGCTAATTTTGTTGAATCTAATGGTATTGACCTTACCATAGTAGGGCCTGAAGGACCACTTGTTGATGGTATTGTAGATATTTTTCAAGCAAGAGGACTTGCAATATTTGGACCAAGCAAAGCAGCAGCACAGCTAGAGGGTTCAAAAATATTTATGAAAAACTTTCTAGCAAGACATAGCGTCCCTACTGCATCTTATATAGAAACCAACTCTCTTGAAGAGGCGTATAAATTTATCAATACTCTCCAAGCTCCTATTGTAGTAAAGGCTGATGGTCTCTGTGGTGGAAAAGGTGTGATTATTGCCCAAACTCAAGATGAGGCAAAACAAGCAGCAGGAGAGATGCTCTCTGGAAACTCTTTTGGCGATGCAGGAACTTCTATTGTAGTAGAGGAGTTTTTGGATGGCTATGAACTCTCTGTATTTGCTATTTGTGATGGTGAAGATTTTGTGGTACTTCCAGCAGCCCAAGACCACAAAAGACTTCTGAATGATGACCAAGGACCAAATACAGGTGGTATGGGTGCCTATGCTCCAACACCTTTAGTAAATGATGCAATTTATAGAAAACTTGATGAGAGAGTTATTGAGCCTACTCTTAAAGGAATGAAAGAGGAGGGTATGCCATTTACTGGTGTACTTTTTATTGGGGTAATGGTGGTAGAGGGTGAGCCTATTATATTAGAGTATAATGTTCGCTTTGGAGACCCTGAGTGTGAAGAGTTGATGCCTCTGCTCAAATCTCCTGCAAGTGAGCTTTTTTATAAAGCAGCTACAGGAGACTTAAAGAGTGCTTCTATAGAGTTTTATAACAAATATGCCGTTGGTGTTGTAATGGCAAGTAAAGATTACCCCTATAAAAGCTCTCAACCAGCAGAGATTATTATTGATGATATAGTCCATGATGATATAGAGGCCAATGCCCATATCTCTTTTGCAGGTGTGAGTCGTAATGATGATGGCACACTCCTTGCAACAGGTGGGCGTGTATTAGTCTGTGTTGGGATAGGAGAGAGTATTGCACAAGCACACCAAAGAGCCTATATGCTCTGTGGTCAGGTTCATTTTATTGGAAAGCAGTGTAGAACAGATATTGCCTATCAAGCACTACAACTAGAGGAATAAATATGCAAGAGAGCCAAGAACAAGCACAGATTGTACCAGCAAAAAAAAGAGTAGGTGCATTTATTATTGATGATTTAGTTGTGAGTATTCTTGTTATATCAATTTTTTGGTCACAACTCTCAACACTTGGGGATATAGAAAAGATAAATCACTTCTTGACAGAGAATTTTTTTATTATTATCTCTATTAGAATATTTTACCATACTCTTTTTGTATGGCAAAATGGTATGACTCTTGGTAAATATTTACTCAAAATGCGTGTAGTACTACTCTCTACAGGCGAAACTCCTCCACTCAGTAGCTCTTTGATGCGTGCCGTGCTTAGAGTAGTAAGTGAGACATTTTTCTATTTAGGATTTCTTATGGCGTTTTTTAATCCCCTTGCACAAACTCTTCATGATAAACTATCAGGATGTGTGGTAATCGATGCATAAAATAGCACTTATTTTAACCCCATTCTTATGGATAATGGCTTTAGCCCAAGGCAAAATAGAGATAATGGCAGAAGACCTCTCTGCAAATGAGACAACCATCACAGCCAAAGGTAATGTGGTTGTCCATTATGATAACTCTATTATACAATCCTCCTTTGCAACCTACGATAGAGCCAATCATCTCCTAACACTCAAAGGCAAAAGTGTCGAGTTGATGGGCTATCAAGGGAGTAAGATAGAGAGTGGTGAGGTAGTTATAGATACACAAACCAAAGAGACGCATTTCAAAAAAACATTCTTATCTGATGCCCATGATATTTGGATATTTGCAAATAAAGCAGTTAAAAAAGATGATAATCTTACATTTAGTAGCTCTATGATATCTAGTTGTGATGTGAATAGCTCTGATTGGGCTATCTATTCAGAAAACTCTCATTATGATGGAAAAAACCACTATATGACTATGAATGATGTCAAGATAAAACTTTGGGATATGCCTCTTATCTATACTCCCTACTTAGCATTCTCAACACACTCCAAAAGAAGCTCTGGGTTTTTATTTCCTGCTTTTGGCTATAGTGATACAGAAGGCTTTGTCTATGAACAGCCTTTCTATCTAGCACTCTCCCCAAGTTGGGATATAGAGCTAAATCCACAAATTCGTACTAATAGAGGTGAGGGTATCTACGGAACACTCCGTTTTGCCGACTCTCCCTATTCTCATGGAGGTATTCGTTTAGGATACTTTAGAGACCAAGATAATTATGTGGCAGATTATGAGCTTACCAACAAAACACACTATGGCTTTGAGATGCTCTATAGCTCCTCAAAAGTCATTGAGAGAATAATCAATAAACCAGTAGATGTTCAAGATGGTCTCTATCTTGATATTGTTCTTTTAAATGATATTGACTATATCTATCTCCAAAAAAAGCCTATGAACCACTTTGGTGTCTCATCATTTATGGAATCAAAAGCAAACTATTTTGTGAATAATAATGACTATTTTGGTGGGGTCTATGCAAAATACTTTATTGATACAACAGTAGAAGAGAATAATGCTACTATGCAGATACTTCCAACCATACAGTTACACAAATATCTTCAATCAGTCTTTAGTAATAATCTCACATATAGTGCAGACCTTACAACAAATAACTATACAAGAGAAGAGGGAACAACTGTAGAACTTATGGAGTTTTATGCCCCTATAGAGTATACAACTACACTCTTTGATGGTTTTGTATCACTCTCTTTCAAAGAGGATTTATACTACAAAAAAGCTCTCTATGGAAATGAAACTTATGATATAGATGAGTATGAATACTATAACGCAATTCACAGAACCCAAATCTTTACCGATTTGACCAAAAAATATAGTGAGTTTGTGCATGTTCTTCAGCCATCACTTATCTACAGTATTCCTAGTAATCAAGATAGTGACCTCGAAGAGTTTGAAGCTTTGGAGGATACACAGAAAAAACTCTACTCTCCTGGTTTTGAAGAGGAGGATATTACTTTTCGTTTGAGCCAATATTTTTATGATGAGGGAGGAAGCCTTAAGTTCTATCAAAGACTCTCACAATCATACTTACCAGAACAAGAGGAGTATAATTGGGGTGATATATCCAATGAGATGCAGTATAATATAGCCAATTGGCAACTCTATAATCTTCTTATCTATTCACATCAGTTTAGTAAAATAAAAGAGATGTCTAGTCGTATTAACTGGGGAGGAGAAGGGTATGGTATTGGACTCTCACACTCTTATGAGCGTCTCTACTCTTGGGATGAAGATGAAGAGATTAAAACCTATGAGAAGACAAATGACCTCAAATTAGATGTAGGGTATCAGATTACCAATCGCCTTACTCTCAATATGGGTTTTACTTATGATCTTGATAATGATGATACCGAGGATGAGTTACAGTCACAATATCGTATAGGATTCAAATATGACAAAGGGTGTTGGAACCTTGCATTAGGAATGAAACAAGAGATTAGAGCTCTACTAACAGAAGATGGCTCCAAGTCCATAGAAGAGACACTTTTTGCATTCCAACTTAATTTTGTACCTTTTGGTGGTGTTGCGATGTCTTCAGAAGATGATAGAAGATATTAAATGAAATCAACCAAAAAACCCATAGCTCTTTTTGAGAATCAAGAAGAAGTAGCCAAAGAGTTACACTCTCTTATCCCTAATGGATATTTTCATCCTGAGGATAGTGTAGTTATTGCAATAAGTGAGGCAGGGGTCTATTTTGCTTCTTATCTAAGTAGAGAAGAGAAGATACCTATGAATATCTTTTTGAGTGAAGCGATATATGCACCTAACAACTCTGAATTGATGATTGCTATTGTAAGTGAGACAGAAGAGATGGTTATCCATGATCTCCTTGTAGAATCTTTTGGTATTGATAAAGATTATATCTATAGTGAAGCACACCGTCAATATGAGGAGTCTGTACTCTCTTATGTCTATAAGTATCGCAAAGGGATACCCCTAGCAAACTTAGAAGGCAAAAATATAATTTTAGTTGATGAGTGTATTGAGACAGGGTTAACAATGACAGTAGCATTGAAATCTATGATTGAGATGGGAGTCAAAAGTGTCTATATTGCAGTACCTGTATTAGATAGAGCTATCCATCAAAACTTATTAACCATTTGTGATGGTGTATTTTCTCCGCATCAGATAGATAATTATATCTCTATAGAGTATTATTATAAGAATAAAAAATCATTAAACTTTAATAAATTAGAAGAGATGATAAAAAATAGTGGATTACTTGAAGTATCCAAACAGACAAAGGAATAGAATTTTTATGGAACAAATCATTAAGTTAGAGACAAATAGAGTACAAGAGCAGTATAGCTTTAATAAAGTAGCAAAACAAGCGAGTGGTGCTGTAATGTATAGTGTAGGAAAAGCAGTATTAATCGCAGCTGTTGCTATTGATGAAAAAGCAGTAGATGATGACTTCTTGCCTTTGACTGTACAATATATGGAAAAATCTTATGCTGCAGCCAAAATTCCTGGTGGATTTATCAAAAGAGAGACAAAACCAGGAGATTTTGAGACACTCACTTCTCGGATTGTTGACCGTTCTATTAGACCACTCTTTCCACAAGGATTTCACTATCCTGTTGTTATGACAATAATGGTTGTTAGTAGTGACCCACAAGTAGATATGCAAGTAGCCGCACTCCATGCAGCAAATGCAGCTCTTTTTGTATCAGATATTCCTGTAAGTCAAAATGTATCCGCAGTCCGTATAGGCAAAATAGATGGAGAGATTGTACTCAACCCTAGTTTAGAGCTTCTAAGCCAAAGTACTCTTGACCTCTTTGTTGTAGGAAGTGGTGAAGACCTCTTGATGATAGAGATGCGAAGTATGGCTTCTCGTACAATAGATGATGTAGAACTCATAGGTGTAAATCCTATGATGGGTGAGACTCCTGTTATTTTGGAGCATCAAGAGTCTAATGCTCTTAATAATGAAGAGTTGATAGAGGTACTAAAGGTTGCTCTAACTGCTATCAAAGAGGCAACAGAGAGTTTTACAAAAGAGTTTACGCCTCTTGCTAGAGAGCCTCTTGATTTGGTACTTCAAGAAGAGAAAGGTGATGTAGAGCTTTATGAATTTATTGCCACAAACTTTGCCAAAGAGGTCAAAGAAGCTGTTAATGAGATGGCAAAAAGTGAGCGAAGCACAGCCCTCAAAAGAGTAAGAAAGAGTATTATAACTGCCCTAGAAGATGCAGAAAAAAGTACAGATGAAGAGCTTACCAAAAAAGTATTAGAAAACTACAAAAAAAGCGTTGTAAGAGAGATGATACTCCAAGATGCTATCCGTGCAGATGGAAGAGAACTTGATGAAGTGCGTCCTATTAGCATAGAGACTAGTCTCCTACCAAGTGTGCATGGCTCATGTCTCTTTACAAGAGGAGAGACGCAAACATTAGTAAGTACCACACTAGGTGATAGCAAAGATTCACAAGCCTATGAGCTTATCACCAATAATCAAAGCCTCTATGAAAACTTTATGGTACATTACAACTTCCCAGGGTTTAGTGTGGGTGAAGCCAAATTCAATGGTGCTCCAGGAAGACGAGAGTTAGGGCATGGAAACTTAGCCAAAAGAGCATTAGAACCAGTCATTGATTTGGATTTAGATGGCTCTATTCGTTTGGTCTCTGAAGTATTAGAGAGCAATGGCTCCTCTTCTATGGCTACAGTATGTGGTGGTTCATTGGCACTACGGTCAGCAGATATAGATATTGTAGAGCTTGTCGCTGGTGTAGCTATGGGACTGGTCACTGATGGGACTACTCATGCTATCTTAACAGATATTATGGGGCTTGAAGACCATGACGGTGATATGGATTTCAAGGTTACAGGAACGCGTAGAGGTATCACTGCACTTCAAATGGATATTAAATTAGGTGGTATAGAACTTAGCCTCCTCCAAGAAGCCCTCAACAAAGCAAGTAATGCCAAAAACCATATCTTAGACTTAATGGAAGAGGCTGAAGCCAATACAAAACCAAGCCAAGCTCTACCAAGCACCGAACTCTTTACAATTCACCCTAGTAAGATTGTAGATATTATTGGAAAAGCGGGTGCAACAATTAGAGAAATTATAGATATGTTTGATGTAAGCATAGATTTAGACCGTGATAAAGGTGGAGTAAAAGTAGTAGGTGGAGACAAATCCAAAGTCCAAGCAGCCAAAGCACATATCCAAGGCATAGCCAATGCACCAGTCAAAAAACAGACTATCTATGAGCTAGGAAAAGTCTATAATGGAAAAGTCAAAAAGATTGTTGAGTTTGGTATCTTTGTAGAGATGCCAGATGGCTTTGATGCACTCTTACATATCTCCAAAGTATCCAAAGAGAGAATAGATAAACTCTCTGATAAATATAGTGAGGGTGACGCTATAGATGTTATTGTTATGGAACAAAAAGGCAAAAAAGTCGGTCTAGCCACACCTGCGTATCTAAGCTAAGTTATAAAATCGAATAAGTAGGTGTTGTCTCCTCACAACACCTTATGTCAAAAGCAATAAAAATCCCAATAATAGAATAATTATCAGACTAGCATACTCTAAATATTTTTTGAGTTTCTCATTTTTTTGTGCTGTTTTTTTGCGTACTGAGACACTTATAAGTGCTGAAACATATATGATGGTACTCATTCCCAAACTCATTACAAGTGCTGATAAAAAACCAGCATAATAGAGTCCCAAAGAGAGAGCAAAAATAAATATTGTTGTTGTTCCAGGGCATGGAATAATTCCTGCTGAGATGATGAGGGCTATATCTGTGCTATTAGAGTCAACTTTGCATGAGTTACACGCACAGGTAGCCACATGAGGTGTTGCACTAAAGCTAAACTTTTGAGCATTTTTAAGTTCTCTATAGGCTTTATACTTTGTATAGAGTAGATATAGAGCTATAGAGATAATCATAAGAGCAGATATTTTTGTTGTAAGATAGACACTCTCTTGCATAAATTGTGAAAGAAAAGTATTTACCCCAAAATAGATTATAAGTGTAAGTAAAAAGGCCGAAAAAGTATGCACGACTCCAATAGCAAGTGAGACAAATAAGGCTTTGGAGTAGGAGCGTTCATTGGAAAGAAAATAACTTGCTACAAGTGTTTTTCCATGTCCCGGACCTAATGCATGAATCAAGCCATAGAGATAGGCAAAGAGTAAAAGTGAGATGTAAGTTAGGGGATTTTTTTCATCTTTGATAGATTCAAAAAGAGATTTTACCTTTTGTATACTCTCTTCTAAAAGATTGGTTTGCAGTGATTGTGTTTGCTCTTTTTGAGGAATTTGTTCGTTTACTACTCTCTCTTTCATTGGTTTTTGGGCTAAGATTGTTTTGTCTTTAAAAACTATGGAAGCAGTAAAAAGGTAAAGATTTTCTTCAAGGGTAAAGGTTTTAGAGTTTAGAAAAATATCTGAAACTTTAAAGGTAAAAAAACCATTTCTATCATTAAAAACAAAAGAGAGTAATGCATCGTTTTGGAGTGCAATATCAAGATTTATATTATATGAAAAAATAATACTCTCCTCTTTGAGTTCGATAGAGAAGTCTGAAAAGTTTGGTTTGAGCCAAACTCCTTCATCTTCATAAGCATTTTTGGCAAATTGTATCTCTGTGAGCATACTATGCTCTAGTAAATACTCAAGCATTACTTTTTTGACATCAAGTATCTCTTTGTTATCAAGTTTAGAATCTCTGTTTGTATCATATTGAAGAAGCAAAGAGTCTATAAAGGCATTTGTAAAAATCCAATCTGCATGAATAGTTGTGATATTTTTATCTTTTACATCTATATGGAGTTGGATATTTGCCGAAGGTGTCATTAATTGACAGGCTGCACACCCATAGAGAAGTGTTTGTAAAGAGATTAAAAAGAGAAAAATAATTTTTTTCATTTAAGCCCTTTGAGTAGTATAAATAATATAAGTGATATAGAAGCAACCAAAATAATACATGCCCCTGAAGTAAGATTAAAACTATACGAGAGCCATAACCCTACAAGCGTAAAAAATGAGGCTATAAAACCTGAAATAAACATCATACTAAGGAGAGAATGAGCAACTCTTTGTGCAATATATATAGGAATAGTGAGCAGTGCTATCACCAAAATAAGTCCTACAACTTTGATTGCTATTACTACTGTTAGAGCAGAGAGAACCAATAAAAGAGTATAAAAAAACTTAACATTTATACCGCTCAAAGAGGCATATTCACTATCATAAGAGACGGCAAGTAGTTCTCTATACCATAACTTTAAAACAATCAAAATTATCAAAAAAAGTAACCCCATAAAGATAATATCTTCTCTACTTACAGCTAAAATAGAGCCAAAAAGATAGCTCATAAGGTCCACATTATATCCCGGTGTTAAATCCACAAAGATGATACCTATTGCCATTCCTGTAGCCCAAATAAGTCCTATAAAAATATCAATATTCTCTTTTTGTTTGAGTGTGACTATGGCCATAAAAAGAGCTGCAACTATTGCAAAAAGAGTGGTACCCAAAAAAATTGGTAGACCAGTATAGAGAGCTATACCTATGCCTCCATACGCAGCATGAGCGATACCACCTGCTAAGAACACCATTCTATTGACCACAATCAAAGAACCCATAATACCAGCTATAAAACTTACAAGAAGACCTGCAATAAGTGCATTTTGCATAAATTCATAAGAGAGTGCTTCTATCATTGAACTTTTCCTAACATTTGTAATAACTCTACTTCACAAATATGTTTATCTTCTGTTGTAAACTCTTTTTTTAGTGATTCAAGAGAGTGAAAGGTGACTCTTTTGTGAATATGTGCAACCTTATTGGCATACTTCATAATAACAGAGAGGTCATGACTAATGACAATAATAGTCATCTCTTTATTGAGTTCTTTAAGAAGTTGATATATCTGCTCTTGTCCATCTACATCTATATTTGATGTGGGTTCATCAAGTAAGAGAATTTTAGGTTTATTATAGAGTGCTCTAGCTATCATAATTCGTTGCCGTTGTCCTCCCGAGAGTAGACCTATTTTCGTATTAGTATGCTCTTGCATACCTACCTCTTCTAGGACTGCTAAAGCCGTGGTTTTATCCTCTTTTGCACCCATCATCACTACATCAATGGCTTTAATAGGAAAGTTAAGATTTATATTTGTATTTTGTGGAACATAGCCTATTTGGGATAAAACTTTTTTGCTTGTTGTGCTAAATATTTTAATAGACTTAGAGGGAGCAGGAAGCAGACCTAGTATAAGTTTCATAAGTGTACTTTTGCCCCCACCATTTGGACCAATAAGGACTAAAAAATCTTTTTCATATACATTGAGATTAATATCTAAAAGTATCAGCTCTTTTTCATAGGCAAAATTAAGATTGCTAATAGTTAGAATGGGTGAGTTATTTTGCAAGTGTTTCTGCCATATTTATAAGATTTTGTGACCATTGTGGATGAAGAGGAGAGATTTTTTGCACTCTTGCATTGGTCTCTTGGGCAATAATACGAGCACTTTTATCTGAAAACTCTGGTTGGGTAAAAATGACTTTTATATTTTCTTTTTTTGCTTCTTCAATAATTTTTATAATCTCTTTTGGTTGAGGAGATTTTCCTTCAACTTCTATAGCTACCTGTTCTAAATTATACGCATTGGCAAAATAACCCCATGAAGGATGAAAAACCATAAACTTTGTTTGAGGAGGAAGATTTTTGAGGAGTAGTTTTATCTTGGCATCTGTTGCTTGAATCTCTTCTAAAAATGCTTGAAGATTTTGCTTATATGCTTCTCTGTTTTCTGGAGAAATTTTGACTAAATTGTTATAAATTGTTTGTGCCATAATGGCTACATTTTGAGGTGCAACCCAAGTATGTGGGTCTACTCCATTATGATGAGCTTCTTTATTATGATGATGGTGATTTTGTTTAAAAGGTATTTTTTCTATCGTAGCACTCATATCTGCAAAAATAAGAGTACTGTTTTGAGAGTGAAATTTTTTGAGCCATGCTTTTTCAAACTCTACACCCATGCTAAAATAGATATCTGCTTTAGAAAGAGCAATCATTTGAGAAGGTTTTGGCTCATAGGCATGAGGAGAACTTCCTCTAGGAACCATTACCGTGACATCTACCATATCTTTGGCAATTTTTTGAACAAATGTTTTTTGGGGTGTTATACTCACAATAATATTAGGCTTTGCCAATGCTAGAGAAGCAAAAAGTATAAAAAAGAGTGTTAGTGTCTGTTTCAGAATAGATCCTTTAGATGAAATATGTAGAATTATATAGTGAGCTTACTTGTATGCGACTTAGTCGCACTATTTTACTTTTTGCCTTCTATACATTTTTTACATACTCCTTTGAAGATAACATCCACAACCTTATACCCTGTAAGTGTGACATCATCTATCTTTTTTAGGCACTCAATTGTATTGCAACTATTGCATATAAAGTGTGAATGCGGTATATTTTGGAGTTCGTAGTATCTTTTTTTATCATTAGATTCAAAGCTATTTATTATATCATTACTTTGAAACTTCACAATATTTCTATAAAAAGTAGCCTTATTCATAGTAAGTTTATCTTTTATATCTTCAAAACATATAGGCTTATTCTCTTTGAGTAATATCTCTAATAGTTCTCTTCGTGTAGATGTTAATTTTAAGTTTTTTTGTTCTATTATATTTTTTATTTGCATAAAAGAATAGTATCATATTAAATCTTTGTCCTAAGTTCTACATTTGCGATTAAGTCGCATATAAGTATTTAATTTGTAAGATTCGCCGTATGAAAATACAATTACTTAGCATTATGCTATTAACAAGTTTAAACCTTTTTGCTGATAGTTCCCAAACTATTCATTCAAGTGCTTCACTCTATTATGAGATGAAAGACTTTTCAAACTCTAAACAAAAATCTGATGGTGTGGTCTATGGGGCAAGTGCAGACATCCATAATAATGCCCATGAATTTAGAATAGCCTATGAAAAAGGTGATACAAACACCATCAGATCACCACGACTTACAGAAGATTTGGAAGTTGATAAAATCTATACAAAATATGGCTACAACCTCAATGACTCTTTTGCTATTAATCTTAATTATATGAATGTTCTTAATGATAATATTGTGCCAACTGATGGAAGCCAAGCCTATGGAATGGGTGTGAGTTATGCACTTAATAGAGCTATCAAATTAAACTTTACTCAATATTATGCAGATTATAAAATATTTGAAACCTATCAAAGTGATTTTAAAATTGATTATAAATCAAACTTTGAAGAGCTAAAATACAAAATAACACTTATTGGAAAGTATATTAATATTGATAAAGATTCAACTAAGACTACTACAACATTTGAAGAAAAGTTTATTGCAAATGCCCAAGATGACTACACAACAGTAGGAGTCAAATTTCATTCTCATTATAAAAGCTACCATTTTGGTTTTGGTGCATATATTGGAAAACGAGCTTTTGCTATAATGAATGATGGTTTTAAAATGCAACACCATGCGATGGAGTTTGATAGAACTTATGCTCTAGGTATAGGTAAAAACATCGGGGATTTTGTACTAAGATACCAATATGTCTACCAGCGTGCAGAAGAACTTCCTTTTGATAATCCTAATGTAGAAGTCTCAAATAGTAGAATAATTTTAAACTATAAGTTTTAGGGATTACACCTCTTTTTGAACCTTAGAGTAGAAGCTATCAACTAAGAGTGGTCTATGGAAGTAGTATCCTTGGATATACTCAATATTGAGACTTTTTATTATCTCATACTGTTCTTTGGTCTCTATCCCTTCGGCAATTACCTTAGCACCTATCGCATTAGCTAGGGTGCAGATGGTTTTTACTATCTCAAAATCTTTAGAGTCATACACTATATTATCTACAAAACTTTTATCAATTTTGAGATAATCAATATCAAAATTTTTGAGATAAGAGAGTGATGAAAAGCCTGTCCTAAAATCTCAATTACAAGGTATTTACTAATCCATGGTTTAACTTTGAGTAGCTCTTTAAAAAGAGTTATAAACATAGGGTCACTAAATTGCTCTGGAGAAAAATTGATATGAATAAAAAAATTATCATCAAGCATAGTTTGTTCTTCTAAAATCTCTATTGTTTTATAGAGTACATAAGTATCAAACTTTTTTGAGATACCTAGAGTCTGAATCAGAGGAATAAAGGTTGAGGGCATCACTTCGTTAAAATGGAGATTAAGCCACCTAGAGAGAACCTCTCCACCTACTATTTTTTGAGTTTTGGTCGATACTATAGGTTGTATTCTTATATAAAATTCATTATTATCAATAGCCCACATTAACTCTGTTTTGAGTGCTTTGTTATTGCTATGATCTTCTATGATATTATTTGAAAAAAATATTTTACTTCCAGCTATATCTTTTTTGGCTTGATACATAGCTATATCTGCTTTTTCAATAAGCTCTCTAGGTACTTTAGAGTCAACAGGTGCAAAAGCGATACCTATACTCCCAGAGAGAAAGCTAATGATTTGTTCGTCAACAATATAGGGTCGCGAGAGTACCTCATCTATCTTCTGTGATATCTCATACACCTTCTTTTGTGTTACTCTCTCAAGCAATACCAAAAACTCATCTCCACCATATCTTCCCACAAAATCAGTAACTCTTATACTCTTTTGAATGCGACGAGCCGCTGTAGAGAGAACAAGGTCACCATAGCCATGCCCATAAGTGTCATTGACTTGCTTAAATTTATTCAAATCTATAAACAAAATAGCTAGTTGGTTCTCCATAGTCGCAACTTCACACTTAATCTCCAAAATATTCAAAAAAGATTCTCTATTATGTACTCCTGTTAATGCATCTTTATGTTGTGTAGTAATGATATTTCGTTTGAGTTTAGAGAGTTCTGTAACATCTTTCAGGATTCCTATATAGTTTTTGATATTAGAGTTGTGGTCTTTGATAGGAATAACCGATGATTTGGCAAAAATTAACTCTCCATTCTTCTCTCTATCTGTAATACTTCCCTGAAAATATCCTTTGGTTTCCATCTGTTCAAACATCTCTTTATAAAAGCTTTTTTCATGTCTTCCTGAACTCA
>Ga0193954_1000823_pt1 | contig 17144 bp, 7 predicted proteins | sample BB_5_MG_FD_140340 | JGI IMG/M metagenome (GOLD analysis project Ga0193954, IMG submission 140340) | Microbial mat bacterial communities from the Broadkill River, Lewes, Delaware, United States - BB_5_MG | ecosystem: Environmental > Aquatic > Freshwater > River > Microbial mats | place: USA...
AAATCAGAAGCAGCTACTTGAGCCGTTTTATCTGTTGCTTTCGCTTCAGTGATTGGTAAGTCATTTACAGTTTGATGAACCTTTGCAATGGGCTTTGATTTTTCATTATTTTCTGTAATATCAGCAGTTTGTAGGGTAGCAGGCTGAGGTTTTTCTGCCTTGCATGTGTCCTTAGTATTTACTTTATTTTTATCATCATTCTGTAATACTTTTTTAGTCGCTTCAGGGTAAAACATGAAGTGACGCGTCCGATCAAAACCATAACGTTTGTTTGGGTTACGATGAATACTGATCACGCCTTTTTTTTCTAAATACTTAATTGCACGACGTAAACAAGCGGGCGTTTTAGTAATAAAAAATAGTTTTTTCAGTAGTTGTTTTTCGGTATGGAATTGTAATAAATCCAGAGGACTACGCTTATCTTTTGGCTTTTTATGCTGTTGTTTTAATTTAACTTCATGCCAATAGCGAAGAAAAGAGGTTAGTCCTGCGGCGATAGGATCATTCTCACAAAAGATGAGATCTGGTTCACGTAAGACTAAAATATCATCTTTTTCAGGGTGATTAATAAGAAATGTAGCTGACATGTGATTCTCCAATAGGAGAAATACAAGAAAATTGTTTATTTTTAGAATTATTCTATACTTTAAACATTGAGATATTTGATTGAACTCTCAAAAAAACGTATAATCTTAGCTTAGATTATTTGTTTTTGTATCTTATATTTCTCAATTTTGGCATCTCTATTCATAGTCTTTTCAGTTTTTAGGAATAGTGATGTTGGTTAAAATACAAATACAAACAAAACCGCCCTATTTGCAGTAGGGCGTTTTTATTTATATCCCGTCTAAATATCCTTCAAATGAATATCTAATAGTCCCCTATCATAAGATACTTTTACTCAAATTAAAAGAGTAATATTTTTTCCTCTCTAAGAGGTTTTGTTATTTTATTCTTTATATATCAATAATTTAATTGTATTTCTCTTATTAGTATTTAAATATCTCTAGCTCTAAGCTGATCAAATTTAAGCCATATACATTATAAAAATAGTGGTGAATTTTTGCTATATCATTTTTTTTCTGTGAAAAATTTCATTCTCCTAATAAAACTAGTAGTAGGATGCAATAAATAGTATAAAAATTCCAATTAACAGCACTATATTCCTATCCTACTACTCACAATTTTTATTTATTTAATATCTGTCACGAGATTTTCTGCCAATTTTATTTTTTTTTACCTATCACTATCGTTCTAATAATTGCTTTCTCTTCCATTTTCTTTTCCTTATCAACCAAAAAATACAACTACTACTTTCAACCCACAGTTCTCTCTATGTAGTAGTAGTAATCTAAGAAGTAATCTTAGGTATTGCTGAGCATTATTATGCTTTTGCGTGAGCATTATCCTGTTATTCGATGAGCATTATAATTATCTACGTTAGCATTATTATGCTTTTGTGAGAGAATCAATGACTTATGTATATATGATAAATACCTGCATGACCTGTATGTAAATTTTTAAAGAAATCATAGGTTAAAAGTGGTTATTACTAAGAGTTGGGTTGCTGGTTTATACCTAGTTTTTCTGTTTCTTTTATTCAGGTGAAAATAGATTAAACTGATCAGGTATGAGCAGTGTGATATTTTTACTGTAGAATCATAAGCTTATATTTAAGATGGTTTGTTGCGATAAATAACCAAGCAGATAAAAATGTCTTTAGTGTGGGCCTTAAAAGAATCCATCTAGCACTACCCCCCCCCCCTAAATATACTATATATTTTATTTTATCAGGTAAGGTGTTAGTCACGAGTGTTCGAGCAAATTCTAAAACACAACTCGCAGAAGCTACCAAGTTTTTCTCAAATGAGGCACGACTAATATCAACCAAGTGTACATATCAAACTTTTGGCTTAATTATTTTTATATCATCTATTGAATATTTTTTTCTGTCATTTAGAACTTCTTTTTGTAGCTCTAAAGTATTAGTGTTATAAGGCTAAAATACCTACACTATTTTTTTAGAGCTATTCTTTTTTTATTGTGCTGGGCTGACAATAATCTGACCAGAACTTCTTAAGCTATAAAAAAAGGGAGTAAAAAAAGGGACGCAACCCTTTTTTATTGTTTGAGTAAAAAAAGGGACGCAACCCTTTTTTATTGTTTAGGAGGGTTCTGTTGGGCTTCCTACGTCAGCATTAATCTACAGCCCAGTCTGTGCTTGCTGATAATTCTTTCACTTTTACCTGTTCTCCAATATTCAATATATTTTTTAAATTTATAATAATTTAATAGAAGATGTAAGGAAAAATAATTATGCCCTCTTTTCTTTTGTTCTCAGCAAAATAAATCATAAATTAATTAATTCCATGCCCATAAAATAATACTCAATATAAATCATTGGTAGGAGAATCAATAATACCACGCACATTCTGGTAATATTTATTTACCATATCAAGTGATTTATGCCCCGTCTGCTGGGCAATGCGGGTCACCTGTATCCCAGCAAGTGCAGCCTGAGATACAAAACCTGAACGTAAGCCATGCCCTGTAGTACCAAAATATTTCGTGACAATCCGTCCTATATCTTTGCCTGATAAACGTTTTCCACTATGAGATAAGAACAAGGCTTGCTCATCTTCCGCATTAGACAAAGCTTGTCGTTCTACTAAATAAGCTTTCATGATCCGAATAGGGCAAAACTTCTTATTACCTTCACTGATATATTTTATTAAGCCTTGACCCTCTTGATCCGTTTTAGAGCGTTGAATAATGACCTCTAGCCCTTCTTCTTTAAAAACCAAGTCATTGATATTTAATGCAGACAATTCAGAACGACGAGAAGCGGTAACAAAACCAAGTGATAATAACGCCTTATTACGTAATGACATAGATTTATCATTGATCACTCTTTTCAGGTCAGCAAGTAATATAGGCTTTGCCTGCTTAGGCATTTTGCCACGTTTACGTTTAATCACCTTTAAAGTATTCGCAATATCATTATCTGATTTAAGATTTTCTCCTCCAGATAACTTATTGTAAAAAACAAGGGCAGCAAGCTGGGTATTAAGGCTTGATATAGATAGAGGTTTATCTGTAGCAATAAAATTCACTTCCCCATTCTGGGTTTTACGCTGCCATTTAGTCGCTGTGGTCAAATAATGTAATACATCCATTTTTGTTGCGGGTAAGCTAAAACCAGAGCGCACATAAGAAGCCAAAGCCGATTCATAAACCCCACGGGTATTATCAGATAAAGCCGCCCATGCAATTTTTTGACTGTACTCTTTTTCTGAGAGTGATAATTCATTTTTATTTATTATGGTTATTGGGTTTTCCATATCATTACTCTGATTTATAGGATGGTTATATACAGTATATTACATACGTTAAAATAATGTACCTTAATTTAGATTTAAGTACATTTAATACTTTATCAATATGATTTATATTATGTAAATAAACAGGGGATTTCCTCACATAAAACACATTTTTTAGGTATATAAAAACAAATGTTTTATTAGTAGCCTTACTTTTCCTTATCTGCCTACCAGTAATAACCATTTCTAATTCGTGCCTTCTTCAGAAATTTACATACAGGCAATGCAGGTATCTATCATATACACCTAAGCTATTGATTCTCTCACAAAAGCATAATAATGCTAATGCAGATAATTATAATGCTCATCGAATAATAGGATAATGCTTATGCAAAAGCATAATAATGCTCAGCAATACCTAAGACTACTTCTTAGACTACTTCTTAGATTACTACTACTACATAGAGAGAACTGTGGGCTGAAAGTAGTAGTTGTATTTTTTGGTTGATAAGGAAAAATTGAGCAAGGGGGAGTAAAAAAGAGAGTAAATTAAGAAATAGAGGCGATAGCGAAAGAATTTAAAATAAAGAAAAAGAAAGATGTTACTCTTTTAATATGATTAAAAGTGTCTTATGATAGGTGGATATTAAGTATTTTGATTAAAAGGATTGAAATATTTAGAAGGGATATAAATAAAAACGCCCTACTGTAATAGGGCGGTTTTGTTTGTATTTGTATTTTAACCAACATCACTATTCCTTGAGACCTAAGAAACCTTATGAATAGAGATGCCAAACATAGAGAAATATAAGAATACAAAAACAAATAATCTAAGACTCGATTATACGTTTTTTTGAGATGGCAATCAAACATCTCAATGTTTAAATTATAGAATAAATCTAAAAATAAACAATTTCTTGTATTTCTCCTGATGGAGAATCGCATGTCAATCACATCTTGTATTAACCACCCAGAAAAAGAACCTGTTTTAGTTTTACATGGCTGGCAGCTTGATTTTTGTAATACTAATCAAGTCGCTGCTGGGCTGATGTCTTTGTTTGAGTATTGGCATAATGTGAAAGTAAAAATTCAGGCTAAAAAGCCAAAAAATCAACGAGATGAACTAGATCTAATCCAATATCACACACAAGATGATCTGATTGATAAAACTCTATATTTGACAAAAACCCCCGCCTGTATTCGTCGTGCAATTGAGTTTTTAGAGCAGAAAAAAATCATCACAGTATGCCGAAATCCAAACAAACGTTATAAATTTGATCGGACTCGTCACTTCATTTTTCACCCTGAAGTAGTGAATAATTGGTTAAAAAATCGTGGGAAAAAAATAAATGATCAACAAGAAAATAATGCTCATTTAGAGCCAAAAATGGACACAGTTCAGGTAGCTGAACAGCCTTCACCTACCACTACCCCCCCTAAAAAGCCCTCTGTATCTGTTACTTTTGCCAAAGAAAAATCCCTAAATCCTGAAAAAAATACCCCAGAAATCATTTTTGATTTTGCTCTAAAAGATTTTTCACTCTCTGAACAAGGAAATATTTGTAAAGTGTTGAGTCATTTAGATGATACCTCCTTGCAACAGTCTATTTTAGACGAGTTTAATCAGGCAATATCAGGCGGTAAAGTTAAAAATGTACTTGCTTACCTTGCTGCATTAGTAGAACGGGCGAATCGCGGTAAGTTCTTCTCTACTGCCCAACTTGCCCAGCAACGTGAGCCTAAAATACCGCTGACATGTTCTACACTTTCCCCTCCTCAGGCTAAAAAACCCCATGAACTATTCCCTGTCTACTCTAAATGGCAGGTTAAACAGGAAAAAATAAAAGAGTTAATCAAGCTATCTGATTATATGAGCTTTGTATTACCCGTTCGTGCTTACCAAAGTGACAGGATAGTATTCTTGCGCTGTCCAAATATATATAGTTATAATTTTTTTATTAAGGTGAAAGAACAGGTAAGCTTTTTATTTAGTGGGGAAATTAAGGTTTATATGGGGTAGGGTGAGCAAAGCTTTAAAAAAACTTTGCTCACTTTAAATTAGGGATTAAGGTAGGCGTATTAAATTAAGTTAGTAGCGATCACGGAAGGTTTCGGGTGAAATCCATCCTGTGGCGTTACTTTGAATAGTACGTTTTGTAACACCTTTTGATAGACTAGTCACACCAATTTCTGTTCCATCCCCTGCTGCAATGGCGATATGTCCGTAGCCACCACTTCCTGGGGAATTTTTAGGGTAACAGATGACACTACCTGCCGGGGCTGTATTTGTATTACTCTTTATTAAAGAACGTGCTTGGAAATGATTACACATTGTATAAGCATGCCCTTTTGCTCCTTTATCAAACATCATACGCACAAAGCGGGCACAATAGGTATATTTACCATCTACCCATGGATATTTGTTATTACCTACTTGTTTTTTAGCTTTAGCAACAATTTTATTACCAAATCCTGAGGCTTTAGGGTTATCAATAGGAGTAGGAGTACTTGATTTAGGGATACCCGCACTATTTTCTAATGGCTTATCAGGGCGAGGTTGTGGAACAAGACCATAAGGTAGTTTTTTATTTGCAGCATAGGCAGCACGTATTGCAATCGCGGCAAGTTCTGCACGCGTGAGGTGGTTATTAATTTTTGGATCTTGGTTGGCTGTCACAACACCTTTTGATTGTAGGAATGTTACCGCTTTATCATAGTTATAGAAATGTACATTAAAAAAAGCTTTTGCTGTGTAAACAAAAGCATCACCTCGAGTGATCTGCATACTGGCAGCCGAGCTATTTTGTTTGCTTGGCAGTACATTGTACTCGTTTGCAATGGTGATATGACATTGATACCAGTTACCTTGTCCTACTGTACTTTGACAGCGTTGCTGAGTTTGTTCATAGTGACTGGCATAGTTAAGCACTTTTAATGATTCTGCAATGGTTGCAGCTTGCCCTGGGCGGTAAGTAGGTGATTTTGGGGTGCTGCTTTCATAGTAACCGACAACAATCCCAGCACTACAAAGTGCATTGACATAACGCTTGTACCATTGATCTTTTACTATATCTTTAAAGGTACATACTTGCGCTGTTTTGTTTGTAGCACCACTTAATTGCAGTGGACGGGTGTCACTACCAGGGGTTAGTTGTAATGGGATAGTGTTAACAGGTGGAAAGTTACTTTTTCCCCATGAATATTCAATAGATGCGTACCCTGCTTGATAACCAAAGGCTTTCATGATGAGGGGACGGGTTGTGGTACCAATAATTTTAATATATTCGTGCCCTGTACCTGTACCATCACCGTTGTAGCCAGACCATTCTATATCCATACCTTTGTGGCTAGTTTTTTGTAATCCTCCACCTCGGAGTTTACCATTTGGGTATTGAACAATAGGGTAGCTTTGATCAAAAAGTTGAATATCAACATCCCGATCAGAGGTAAGTTTGATATACAGATCATCAATACCACTTGGAATGGTACCAACAGTGACGGTTTTACGGTGCAGAATATTTTGTTGAAAAACATCTCCCCCTGTGGCAGAGACTTCACAGCCTGAACTGCCCCCGTTCCATGTGTAGTCAACGGTTGCACTACCTGCGGCATAACCAAAAACTTTCATAATCAGTGGATGGTTGGTTTTGCCATTTATTTTAATAAATTCGTTACCTGTACCTGTGCCATCTCCATTGTAGCCTGACCATGTAATGGCGATACCGTCGTAGTAGGTGCTTTCTTGACTACCTCCTCTGAGTATGCCGTCTGGCCATTTAATAATTTTTGTACCTGTTTGTTTGTCATAGAGCTGAATATCTAAATCAGCTTGTGCACGTAATTGGATATTGATGCCATCAATACCTGATGGGAGTTCACCAACTTCTGCAATTTGTCCTTGAATAACTTGTTGTTTAAAGCTGTTATTACCACCTTGTCCATTACCACTACAGAAATCAAATCCTGCTAGGGCAATTTGGGAGGTACAGCTTAGTGTAAATACAAGTGTAATTTTTGGTAGGTGTGTGTTCATTATGTCCCTCTAGAAGTTTTAAACACATGTGAGGTACCTGTATCAACAAGAGTGTGTTGATACAGGCTGGTCAGTGGTTAGTGTTTAAGGTGCATCAGTTAGACAACTGGGTACCCATGTGAGTCCTTCAATATCATTAAGTCCTGTTGGAAGTCCTTGCTCTATCACGACTTCACATGTGTCAATATCAAGGACATTGATATAGCCACGTTGGTCATGGTGGAATGAGAACATTAAGGCATTCCCAGGGACAACATGTAATGCTTCAATTTGGTTGGGTAAATTGCTGCATACAATATTGATATCTTTGCCATCAAATGCCCAGATAGTGCTATCTTGTGCGGCATAGAGGGTTTTACCATCTGGACTGAAGACCATGTCTTCAATTTCTTCTTTGAAAGGTAGAACAAGTTCACTTTCTGCTGTGTCTGGGTTAATACTGATTAGACCTTCCCCTACTGCAGATCCCCAAAGTGCACCAGAAGGGTCAAAGGCAATACCATCAACTTCTTTAAACCCTGTTGCACCAATTGAGGTTGTACTACCTGTTTCTTTATCAATAAGGTAGAGATGACCTTTTTGGTCGGTGTTATCACCTGATGAGCCATAGAGCTGACCTGTTTCAGGATGAATTGCCATCCCTTCAATGTCTGCTTTTTTATGTTCATCACCAAGGGTCATCACTTTACGTGTAATAGGGTCCATCACAAAGAATTGTGTGTTGTTGATGCCATTATCTTGAATACCGTAGATAGAACACTTTGGAATTTCTCCGGGGTCACCTATGGAATCTATGGTGTTAAAAGTAATTTTAGCATCGCGTACTACAAGGGTGTTGGAGTAATTTTTTAGTGTAATAAGTTGTTCAGTATTATTAGAGAATTTAAGTGTTTTTTCTCCTCCTTCTACAAGTGTTTTAATCTCTAATGACATAACACTCATCTCTTGAAACTTCGTGTTTCGAGATAAACTGAATGTATTCACAACACCTACTACAAAACCTTGCTCATTATTAAATTCATTTAAAGCAACAAATTCAAAATGTGAGTTTACTGTAGTATCTATAATTTGCAACATAGTTGGATCAAATTCTAATACAAGCTTACCACCTAAAAAGCGAGAGGCTTCTTTACTATCTAACATAATATTAATGGTTTGTGTTTCCCCTGCTGTTAACATGTTAACAGGAGTAGTAAATAATGAAGCTGGACCTATACCTTGGCGACGAGCAGTAGGAGATGTCACTAATGGTGTAATATTTGTAGGTAAAGAGAAATTAGGGCAAATTTCATCACCCGGAATGCTAAATTTCATACGAGATACATTATAATTATTTGCTTTGTTGATAATATTCATTACCCATGTAATATCACCTTCATCTTCATTTTCAGCTTCATCTTCAGGTTTTTTCTTCCAGTTAATATGATTTCCAATAGATATCTCTCCATTTGCATTCATATCATATTCAGGTTGATATATATCACCATCACTAAAGCTAATGCTTTCGCCATATAATGATTTATTTTCTGCGTTTAAGATAGTTTTCTCTATATAACCAGCTAAAGCAATGGTTTTCGGGTAGCTTACTTGGTTTTTATTGCGATTATCAAGATCAGTACCAGTAATAATATCACCAATAGTAAGTGGAGAGATTATATCAATATGAGGAGAATCAGTTTCCGATAAGCTAAATTCTTGTGCCACACTTATTGTGTTTGCAGCTTTAACTACTAGACAATACTCTTCTTTATCGGCAAACCGAGCAGGTAAAGTAAATTGACCCGTGGATTTTACTGTTGTTGTACCAGTAAATGCATCCCCATTTTTAGTGATAACTTGATATGATAGGGGTACTTCCCACTCTGTTTTAGGTTCAGCAACATGTTTATTCCAAGAGAAATTTACTGTAATAACAGCAGATTTTTTTCCTTTACCAAATAATTCAATAGAAGCTGTACGCTCTTTACCATCAGAACCTGTATATTTAATATCAAGAGATGAACTAAAATCTCCTTCTTCCACTGGTGAAAAGGTGACAGTGGTTATACATTTTTCTGTGATATTTCCAATACATTCACTTGATGTAGTAAATATTTCACTATTAGATGTAATGCTATTTATTGATATTACTTGGTTATACTCGTTAAGAGTAAAAGTCATAGGCTTTGACTTTGAAATTTCTACTACTTCAAAATCTAATTTTTCTGGATTCACAAGGCTAACAAACTGAAGAGAAATAGGCTGAGGTTCAATATTTATGACTTCTCCTTGATGTGAAAAGGCATTTTCTGCATCCTCATTAGCACTTATTGTTGTAGTATCCCCAGGAATAACATTATCTTTTACCTGAAAAGTAATAGAAAATAATTCAAAAGGCTCTTTAGGAATGTCAGTAGCATAATTAAAACCAAAAAAGTTAATAGTACCTTCTTCTGAGTTAATCATTTCCTCTTCTGCTGTTTCCATATCAAAAATATCGTGTGTTTTAACGCTTAATGCTTCAAGCTTACTCATTTCATATTTTAAATTTATGGATATACCATCAGCTAATTTTTCAGTATCAGGTACAAATTGGAATTTAATATCAAATTTTTCTCCTGGTACTAATCCATGTTTTGGAAAGTTAACTATTTGAAGTCGATAAGTGGTATCAATAACTTTTCCAAGTCCATTCAATTCAACAGAGGGTAATTTTCCTTCTGATGAATCTAGTGTTAAATAGCCTCGTGTTGGTTCACCTTTTGTTGGTGTAAATGCCACTTCAAATTGACATTCTCCCCCATTTTTTGCGATAGGTTTATCAAGACATTGATGGGTATTAGCTACACCAAATTCAGATTTAGTTGTTTTATACTCACTGATTGTTGCATCTGCATCCCCATCATTTCTTAAAGTAAAAACTTTAGATTCAGAAGCTTTACCTACTGTAACATCCCCAAAATCTTGTGGTGTTGTGGGACTTAAGATGAGGTTTGCAGTCAGTTGTGTAAAGACAGCACTACAATTTTTAGCTGCATCAATCGTGATAGTTGTCTCAGGTAATTCACCTACACAACCTCCTGACCATTCTGTAAACACAAAACCATCACTAGCTTGAGCAGTAATTTTTACTTGACTACCAATAATATACTCGCCTTGACAAGTTTCGTTTTGACATACCAAATTACCACCATCAGTTATAATAGATCCTGCATTTGCTTCAGTGATGGTTACTTTTAATGAGGCGGTTGGTTGTGGTATTCCTGTTCCTTTTAAAGTTAACACCTGTTCCTCAGCATTAAAAGACTTAATAGTTAAAGTAGTGTCATAAACTTTAGCTTGAGTAGGGGTAAAGGAAACTTCTACATCACAACTTTGGTTTTCTTTTAATGTCAGAGATTTACAATCTTCCATATCAAAGCTAAAGCCTTCAGGTTTTTCTGCTGGCTCTTTAAGATATAAATCTTGCATCCCTGTATTAGTGAGAGTAAATACTTGTTTAACAGATGTTTTTTGTACTTCAGTATTAGGAAAGTTTAATTCACTAGGAGTGAGTTGTAGTGTTGCAGGACTTGCTGTCACTTGGATATTTAGTAAAATACTGTGTTGACCTGCTTCATTACTTGCACTACTTGTGAAAGGTAATGTTATGGAATCATTTTTTACTTCATTAGGAGTGAAGGTTAATATGACTGAACATTTTGCACCTGTTGCTAAAGTTGCACACTCTCGTGGTACATCAGCTTTAACATTTGTAAGATCTTCCATTACTAAGCTTGTTAAAGATGCATTACCTGTATTAGTAATTTCAATCGTTTTTACTGTAGGTTTTCCAACTTCTACGGAATCAAAACTAACTATTTTAGGGTAGTCAATTTTTGCAACTTTTTTCTCTTTCCCTGATCCACTAACATATAATATATGCTCTTTTGGCAATGCATTAGATTTAAGTGTAATGGGTTTATCTACATGATTTTGTAATGTTATTGGGCTGAAAGTGACAATGACTTGACATGAACTACGTGGTTGAATATTTTTACAATTATGTGTAGCTGTAAATTCACCATTTGATTCAATAGGTTTTATTGTGAGGGCAGCATCACCATCATTGCTAATGTCAAAACTATGTGCTGGTGATTTACCAATTTCAACAGATTGGAAATCATGAGAAGGTGTACGTATTGTGAGGCTAGCTGCCTTAGGCTGTAAGCCTATCCCTGTTAGTTCCACTCTGGCAGGTGAATTGCTTGCATCAGAATCAATTTTAATATTTTCTGAATAGGTTTTTACAGTGGTGGGAGTAAATCTTATAGCAATACTACAATCACTATTTGCTGGAATAACATTACAATGAAATCCCTGCGTCAGGGTAAACCCTGAAGGTAAAGTGGGAGCTTGAACAGTAATTGCTGTATCACTCTGATTTTCTAATTTTATTGATCTTGTTGAGTAACCACCACCAATATAAGCTGATGAAAGATTTAAAATTGGCGGTACTTGCAGTATCTTACTGGTATTGTTATTACCAACAGTAATTTTATCCCCGTTAGAACAGTTATTGCGTGAATTTTGTTCATTAATAACTGGGATAACACATGCGCCCACGTAAAAAATACCATTTTCATTAATGCGTACACCCTTCTTTTTATTGATTGTATCATTTGGAGAAAGTGCAGCTACACTACTGTATTCGTCAAGGTATTTATCACTCGTATCAATTTGGCTATCAGTAGAATAGTAGTATCTTACCTGTGTTCGACTTGAGGCGACTATACCGATGTTTTTAACTGGGACATTTATATAAAAGCTTGCTCCTAGATCAACATGATCTACTGCTGTTAAATCAAGCATAATTAAATCAGGTTTACTTTCTACTGGATTAACTTTGGTTACAATTTTTTCAGGTATTGAGCAATTATTATCAGGATCTACTTCATTGCTAACAGATTCAACACATGCATAAATATAAAAAGTTCGTACTGCTGGACTAGGATGTGTTGTTGATTCACTTTCATAAGCACCAGCAGAAAGTGAGCTTATACTATCTAAAGCAAGTCTATTACCTCCATTGATACTATTACGGTCAGAGTGGTAATAAACTAATGTTGTACGATCAGAGGTTGCATTTCCTTTATTTTTCACTGTAGCATTTACAGTGAATGATTCACCTACCATTAATGTTTGTGGGCGAACAGAAAAAGAAGAAACTTCTAAATCAGGTTTTTTCTGTACTGCTGAAGGAACTGTAAAACAGTCTGTTGACCAATCACTATGATGGGCTAAATATTTTGATGAACCTTTTATTGTGCCACCACGAATACTAGCACAATATTTTTGTCCTGCTTCTAAGCTTTTCCCAAAAATGAAAGAGTTAACATCAAATACTTTCTCGTTAACTAGGCAATTACTATTAATACATTTTGGCTTAGTCGTATTTTCTTCGCTAACACCATTAAATTCAGAGCCTTTAGTAAGTAGAATGCGGTAAGTATTCGCCCCTCTCAGTTTATTCCATTTGAGAGAATTTTTATCAAAATTGTTAATATTGACACGGTTTAGGCGATAATAAACTACAATTGGCCCAAATGTTCTTGTACCTTGCCCTCGCTTCACTGTGACACAAAAGGATTTAGGGTATTGCTTTGTACGCCATAGATCTAATTCAAGCTGATTTTTTACCAAAGAAGAAAGTGCATTACCATCTACTATACCTTGATTGTTAGTACAACTTTTTTCATCACTATGCTTTACCTTTATGGCTGTGATTTTGTCTTCATTTTTAAGATCAAAATATATTTTACTTTTAAAACTAGAATTCAGATTATTAATAATATATGCATTTAGTGAAATACTACCGATTTTTTTAGAGTATTTTTCACTAAAATTAAGATCATTATCCGTTACAGAGCTACTCGAATTTACAAAAGAGCCAAAATAGTAGCTTGCATCTACACCACGAGAGTAAGCAAAAGCTGAGGGTGCTAAAAATAGCAAACTCATATAGGCATAAAACAGTAAAAGCTGCCTCATGGTTATTAAACCTTTTTTTATATCCATTTAAACCCTACCTTAATTGAGATTAAAAATATCTAAATACACTTTGATTAGAAGCTAATTAGATTAACTACAAGGATTGAGTATTCATATCTTCAGTATTGAGTACAAGGTAGGAAAATACGCCTATTTTTTTTATTTATATATTTCAAGGGTATATTAACCTTATTAAGGTTAAATAATAAGAATAATGCATTATTATGGGGCAAAAAAATACCCTCATAATCGCTTATGAAGGTATTATTTAGTTGCATTAATGTGATGTGTAGAAAAAATGGGGAATTAGAAATTTAGTAAATGATTGAATGAGTGGGAGCTAAAAAGTGAACTACAATAAACCTAAGCGTACAACATGAGCAATAAGTTGGTGAGTTGTTAAGCCTCCAAATTTTTTGCGAAGGTTGAGTAAAATTTTTTCTGCATAACGTCTGGAAATGCCTTCATTGGATTTCCCAATATCAGCCATAGTTTTACCTTCTAAAACATAACGTAAAACAGCTTCTTCTTTATTAGTTAATAAGTTAGGAGTAAACATAGAGGGAGCACCTGCATTGGAAGAAATTGCATTATTAAAGGCTTTTGCATACACATTTAATATACCAATTCGCTCAGCCTTTAAATACTGAAACTGATGGTCATTTGCTGAGCTAAGAACACTAAACCCTGCCATACCATATTGATCACCTTGAACAGGGAGTGATATACCATTTTTAATCCCATGCTCTTCTTTTGCAAGAAAAAGCACATGCTTTTCATCATCTGTCAAATAATCCCAATGCATACTTTCTTGCCAAATCATGGGGTATAAATGCCCATCTTTAATTGCACGGATTGTAAAATCTCGATGATCAAACCGATCCTCAATATACTGATCAATAAAGCTTTGAGAGAATAAGCTTGAACTAAGAAAAATAGGAGAAATATCTACACTACCGTTAAGTACAATATTAGGAATCAAAGTATAAGAGGCACTATCAAACCCCAATTTCTGAATGTATTTCTCAAATAGTTTAAAACGTTTATCTAATGATTCATCAGAATATAGTTCAAAAACAAAATCACCGAGCATTTGTGAATTTGCTGGTGTATTAATAGGCAACTCTGGTCTATTTAGCATAAAATCACTTTTTGGTCATAATATGTTTAAGAAGAAGGCAAATCCTTCTTCTTCCTACCTTTTTTAACTGCTATGATTTTTTCATCACAACAAAATTAACCCCCCCACCATAGTGTTTAGTATGTGCGTTGCATACCTCAAACCCTGCTTCTTGTACCTGCTTAATCAATACATCCATCGCAATAAAATTGGCGCTTGGATTGTGTTCAATTTGCAAATTATGCTGACGGAAAATCTCAAAATCAGGGTGCCACATCAACTCCTTTTCAGCCTCATGAAATAGCTTTTTTTGATCCAGCATATTATTCGGTGTTGCTAATACAAAAATGCCATCAGAGACCAAACTTTCATAAATATGGCGCAAGGTTTCTACAGGCTTATCCCAAGCATAAAAACTTTGTAATGCGACGGCACTGGTAAAAATCCCTTGTACCTCTTCTACTTTTTGATGTAAAACTTCAAATGTAGGACAATCCAATTTGGCTAAAGTAAACCGTGCAATTTGTACCATATCATCAGCATATTCCACAGCGGTATAGTGTGATACTTGGCGGTTATCTACTAACAAAGGTGCCAGTCTTGCTGCCCCTGCTCCTAGATCAACAACATGCCCTGTCAAATATTGCGCAGCATCGTGGTAAAGCTCCCGCTGTACATGGGTCATCACACTTGCAAAACAACGGCTATAACTATTCCACTCTGACATCTCGTACCGCTCAGGGCTACAAGACTTTTTTGGCAAGCACCCCACCCATTTCAAGAATTTGTCTTTGGTCTCTGCAAGCTTCCACTCCATGCAAGAAAATTGGAAGTTGCTGCCTGCAATGTTATTAATACTGTCAATTAACAACTCTGCCCCTACACGACTTTTATGAAATCCAACACCTTTACTATTGATAGCAATAATCATTGAATCAATATCATTTTCAAGTGATAACTCATAAAAAGCACGATAATATACAGGGAGTAATCCTAATTTACGTGCCTCATCAGAGATAGCAAAACGGCTGACTTCTAGTAGGTTTAAACCTGCTTTGCGGCGTTGATCAATATACTCTTTGGCATAATCATCAGAAGGAAAACCATCTTCACTATCAAAAATCATCCGTGCTGTGCTGATGATTTCACCTTGTCCATTTTCAGTAAATAAAATTAATGAATGCTTATCGTACTGGTCATTGTGAGAATCATCTAACTCAGGATAGAGAGGGCGAAATAACGCTTCGCGGAAGTTCTCAATACGAAGTAGGTCTGATTGAGTACGAGCAATTTGTAGTTGTTCAGGTAGTTTTCCTGTTTCTACCTGAAAAACCATGCTTGTTTCTATAGTATAGTCAGAGTTCATAAATTTCTCCAAGTCATTTGTGAATGTGTGGAGAAATTATCCTTTTCACTTGTGGTGAAATTCGCGGTGAGAAATGGGGTGAATCTATACTTTTAGGGGTGAAAAATGCCTTATTGAGGGTGAATTAGGGAGAATGTATTTATTTTTATAAAAAATGTATTTAATAAGCTCTAAATAAAAGGCTTATAGCTATTACTTTTATGCATAATGTGATATTTTTTGTACATGTAAAATAAATACACATTTTATATATTTAAATATAAAAATAGGGTTATAAGGAAAATCTTTGAATGGAGTACTTGGCTTATAAAGAGTTAGCAGCAGATATTCTGATTAATTTAGTCACAGATAAAAATTCAAAAAATTTTTCCTATGAAAATCAAGAGTTATTGATAAATGGGAAACATGCCCTCCGTTTTAGTGAGCAGTTACCTGATCATATGCTGAATGACCGAGTCAAATACTGTCTTGAAAAAACAGGTTTAATAGGAGCCGACTTGATATTACTAGGGACAGCATGGGTAACAGCACTTAAAAAAGGGAGCTTATCACCTCAGGAATTAAGAACTATAGGTTTAGAAAATTTATTGATTCCAACAACTTCAGATGATCCATTAGGACAATGGCGTAGAATGGTTGAAGCACGTTTAATGGAATGTATACCTGATTTAGATTATGTTGAACGGTTTTCCCCAAATATAAATTTAAGGCAACAAAATGAACAACCTTTAGAGCTTGCTCCTCTTTTAGATAGTTGGGCAAAGCAATTGCTCACTCACCCAAAATGGGCATGTGCTGAACCCCCTTTACCTGATATCCCTCCTTTGCCACTAGATGATGTGTGGGTGGATCTCTACGCCACTGAACCTTTTGGTAAACATCAAGTAGAAGATGCACTTTTTTCCCAAGCAATAGAACAGCACTACCAAGAAAGCCAATGGATCAATATATCGATTGATTTTTTAATGGAAAGTTTGAAAGGGACAATGGTGCTGGTGGGAGCACCTGGGATAGGAAAAACAACCTTAATGAAATGGTTGGCTCGTCGTTTAATTTTAAAACCTGAAGGGCGTTTTTTATTACCATTATTTATTTCATTGCGTGCTTATGCTCTTGCAAAACCCCATAATCCTCAACAAGATTTGCTCAGTTTTGCACTAAATAGCTATGGAATAACATCCTCTGAACAAATTGAAAAATGGTCAACAACAATTAGTTATTTATCAGGGACACAACGAGATACGGTTTTATTACTATTAGATGGTTGGGATGAAGTGCCTATTGAAATGAGAGAGG